>ERZ773027.454-NODE-454-length-25772-cov-3.406929_pt1 | contig 25772 bp, 14 predicted proteins | sample MGYA00511032_ERZ773027 | MGnify/ENA primary metagenome ERZ773027 (study PRJEB29015, sample SAMEA2738138) | human oral metagenome | biome: human oral; feature: human-associated habitat; material: saliva | place: China | collected 2190 ... | reverse complement strand
TATAAACGATTTGAATAAATGCTTTGTATTGTAGATAGTTTGAGCTGTAATAATAGATATCTGTTAATACCTAATTTTATATGGGAATAAAAATTCGCATTATTGCTTAAAATTGATAATATATACATAAAGAATATAGATAAATAGAATTAATATGCGGTGTATGAATTATAAATGAAGAGAGTTGCATATATAAAGAATACCGTTATTCTATAGACTTCAGAAAACTTGTGAAAACTTTCAAACTAATAGTTGATAATGTATACAAATTCATGTATAATGATATCGAAATAATTTGAACTAGATTTACACAATAAATTATTTGCTAGGTCGTGGCTAACAAATATATGTAGTGTGCATGGTTCGTGTATAAATATTGCTTTCCACGAAAGGACCTTTGGGAGACTAGAGGGTTATTTTTAGTTTGTTATGGTTTGATATAAGAATCGTCTTTCTATATTCTTTTACGCAATATGGTATCTGAGTATACGATATGAGTCGATTCGAAACATTTTGCTATGCTGTAACAATACTAAATGAGTAATGAGTGTAGTATATAGAAATAAAACACAAGTTAGATGTAATGTTCGTACAAGCAGTACAGAGAAGGAGAAGTATATATGGGATTGAATCATGTATATAAGGTAGTTTGGAACAAAACTAAGGGATGCTATGTAGTAGTATCTGAATTAGCAAAGCGTGTGGGACGCAATAAAGCTAAAGCGATTGTGATGACTACAGCAGCTATGGCTATGGCGGTCAGTCCTATGATGGCAGATGCAGCTGCAGGAAACACAGTTGGGGAAGGGCATGCCAATGCGGTTGCTTTGGGGCCTGATTCAAATGCACCTCAAGATGGAGCTGTCGCACTTGGTAAGAAAGCTAAAGCAAAAGCGGCTAGTTCTGTAGCCCTTGGTGAAGAGGCAATTGCGGATCAACCACGTTCTATTGCTATAGGTAAGAGCGCAACGATTACTAATGGTCAAGATACAATTGCGATTGGTACTAGTACTAATGTACAAGGTAACACTAGTATTGTCATCGGTAAAAATGCTAAAATCACAAATAATGCGGAAGGTACCGTGGTTATCGGCCGTGATGCATTCAGTGAAGGATCTGGTAATGGGGGGGCGCCCTAACACAGTGGTTGGTCGTGGTGCCTACACAGGATTTGGTGAAAATGGGACGTATCGTTTGAATGCGGCTACGGCACTTGGTTTCCAAGCTGGTGCGGGTCTTCGTACAGATCCTAGCAATGGTAATAAATTAGTTAACAATCAAACCAATGCGGATAGTAATGAAAATGTATTGGTAAAAGCGGGCTATGGAGTTCAGACGATTAAAGATGCAACTAAAGCAGCTGAAATGGAAAAAGTAAAAAATTTTCTACAGGCTGGATTCGAATTTAATGCCCTTGATCCTAAAAGTAATGGAGTAAGTTCTGATATAGCGAAAACTTTAAATTTTTATCGTCAAAATCATATCAATGAAGGGACTGCTCTAGGTGTAGAAGCGCGTGCTATCGGTGACCAATCCATTGCTATCGGTGGACAAGTGGTGGCTGGTGATGGTGTTGTTGCCTTAGGTGGTAATGATACAGATGCATTGCGTGGTAATAAATACCAGGTGGCAACAGACGATGCGGTGAACAGAACGAATGTAAATGCCATTGATGACTATAATTTAGCCTATACTGAAAGTACAAGAACAGTAGCAGACCAGTATAACAAACTAGTAGGTCGTGCAATGCCAACGGGATATCGATCTACGTATGGTCAATCTGGTTCTGTTGTTATCGGTATGGAAGCCCATTCTACGACAGCATTGGGTACAGCTATCGGTACTAACTCTGTAGTTCGTATGGGTGCTTTCGGTGCCACAGCTATCGGTGCTGGTTCTACGGTACAACCAAATGCAGAAGCAGCGGTAGCGATCGGTATGGGTTCCGTAGCGAATGGTGCCTATGCCTTAGCAGGTGGTACAGCATCTTGGGCGGAATATGGTGATATTGCCTTAGGTTACCAAGCAAAAGCAAGCGGTAAAGATGGGGCGATTGCTATGGGCCGTGCTACGAATGCACAAGGCGATTCCTCCATTATGATCGGTGGTGCGAATATTGCCTCTGCAGCGGCTCAAAGTACAAGCTTTGAAAAAAGCAATAACACAGTAACTAAAAAAACAGTCACTGAAAAAATCAATGGTAAAAATGTAAATCGAGAATACACATTTGCGGGCACAACTAGAACGAATGGTACTGTAGCTGAAGCGTATAAAGAGTTAACTGGAATAGATATGGAAACAGCTGCACTTGATTTTGCTAAAAATAAAAATGGTCATGCCTCTACTTCCTTAGGGGTTCATGCGTTGTCCAAAGGTGATTTAAGTACGGCTATTGGTGCTGGTTCTCGTTCTGAGGCAATTGGTTCTGTAGCCTTAGGTGTAGGTGCTCATGCAACCCGTCAAAATGCGGTAGCTATTGGTACTGGTTCTACTACTGATTTAGTAGGTACACGTCAATTAAGTGTAAGCTATGATAAAGATGGCAATGTTGTTGACGATAACTCACCAAATAAGGCGTATACTTTCAATTGGGCTGGTGGCACAAACACAGCTGAAGGTGACGTAGTATCCTTTGGTAGCTCTGGATCAGAACGTCAATTGAAAAACGTAGCAGCTGGTCGTGTAGCAGAAGATTCCACGGATGCAATCAATGGTTCTCAGTTAAATTCTATTTCTAAAAAATTAGCTACAGGCTGGAATATTGCTGGTGATCCTAAAACTAAAGTGGCTGGTATTGGTACAGACGACCAAGTAAACTTTGTAAATGGTAATGGTACAACAGTGACTGTTACGAAACAAGAAGAAGTAAAAAATGGTAATACTGTAACCACACCTAAAGGGGCGAATGTAAAATTTGATATCAAAGCTGCAGATGGTTCTATTACATCTAATGCTAATGGTATTTCTGTAAATACAGATGGTGATACAATTGGCAAAACAGCAGATGGCAAACTAAAAGCTAATACTGGTACTATCAATACTGGTAATGATGGAAAAGCAGCTCCTAATACAGGGGATGGAAATAAATTAGCCACTGTAGATACAGTTGTAAATGCTGTGAATAATGCTGCTTGGAAAGCTACTGCTGGAAGCGTTGATTCTGGTACAGAAACAGGTAAATCAGAAGAAAAAATTAAAGCTGGCGATTTAGTTACTTTCAAAGCTGGTGACAACCTTGCTATTAAACAAGAAGGTAAAAACTTTATCTATTCCTTAAAACCTGAATTGACAGGTTTAACCAGTGCTGGTTTTAAAAATGCTGCTGGTGATACCACTGTGATCAATGGCAATGGTATGATAATTACGCCAAAAGATGCGCCGGCAAACCCAGTATCTTTAACAAAAGATGGCTTAGATAATGGTGGAAAACCAATTAAAAATGTTACGTCTGGTTTGACAAATTACGCAGCAGGAACACCAAAAGCAGGTCTTGTAGATTTAAGTAAACCAGCTACTGGTACTCCAGCTGTTCCTGATACTACAGCGGCTACTGTAGGCGATTTACGTAATATGGGTTGGGTTGTATCTGCGGACAAAACGACAGGTGGAAATGGTGCTTACTCCGAACAAGTTAAGAATGCTGATGAAGTAAAATTCGTAGGAGAAGGTGGAGTTACTGTATCTGGTAAAACAGAGAATGGTGTACGTACTATTACTGTGAAAGCAGAGGCTCAAGAAATGCCTGAGCAACCTGTAAGTTATACAACTGCAGATGGTACAAAAGTATATCCTAAGACGGTAACAAAACCAGATGGATCTAAGGAAACTAAATACTATCCAAATCCAAATGGAACAGGAACTGAGATTCCTAAAGAGAATGTAATTGCATCTATCAATGGTCCAGAAGGTACTAAAGCACCAACTACATTATCCAATGTAGCAGGCAACTTAGATGGTGCTAAAAAAGATACAAAAGTACCAACTACGGAACATGCTCCTGTTAACTCAACAGATGCAGCAGGTTCTAACTATGTAAATCCTAATAATGCGGCTACTGTAGGTGACGTATTAAATGCAGGTTGGAACTTACACAACAACGGTACTGCGAAAGACTTCGTAAAACCATATGACACTGTAAGCTTTGTAAATGGTGCTAATACAACAGCTGTAGTAACTACGTCTGCAGATGGCACAACAAGTGATGTAACATACAATGTAACAGGATTACCTGTAACATACACAGATAAAGATGGTAAGCCAGTATCTAAAATTGGTGATAAATACTATCCAGTGAATGAGAAAGGTCAACCTATTACTCCAGATGGTAAACCAGCTGTAAAAACTAATGCAGAAGGTAAACCAGTTGCAGAAGATGGCACTGTTATTGAGCCAGTAGATACTACAAAACCATTAAAAACTGCCTTAGTAAATCCAACTCCAGCAGGAGATAAAACAAATACAACAGATCCAACAGCATTAAATAATGTAACATCTGGTTTGAATAAATATGGTGATACAGTTGATGGTGCACAAGTACCAGGATCTACACCTGCGAATAATGGATTAGTAGATTTATCTAAACCAGCAGATGGTAGTGAGCCAAAAGTTAGCGATAACACAGCGGCTACTGTAGGTGATTTACGTAATATGGGTTGGATTGTATCTTCTGATAAAACAACTGGTAGTCTAGATACACCTTATACAGCTACAGTGAAAAATGCTAACGAAGTGAAATTCGTAGGTGAAGGTACAGCCACAGTATCTGGTAAAACAGATGAGAAAGGTGTACGTACTATCACTGTAAAAGTGGATGATCAAGCAGCTGCAAATAATGCGGTATCTCCTGTAGTATACACAGATGAAAATGGTGATCGTGTATATCCTACTGGTGAAAAAGATCCACAAGGTAACCCAATCTTCAAGAAAAATCCAAATGGTACTGGCGATACTGTAACTGGTCCAGTGAAAACAAGCATTAACGGACCAAAAGGTACAAAAACTCCAGCTACGTTGGACAATGTGAAACATAACTTACCAACTGTAAATGATACTGATAAAAAAGCATATGATGTAGATGGTAACCCAATCGATGGTAAAAACAATACAGCAGCTCCTATTACAGCAGCAGATGCAGCTGATTTATTGAATCCAACAAAAGATGGAAAACCAAATCCTAAATTTGCTGGTAACAATGCAGCTACAGTATCTGATGTATTGAATGCAGGTTGGAACTTACAAAACAACGGTACTGCGAAAGATTTCGTAAAACCATATGACACTGTAAACTTTGTAGATGGTGCTAATACAACAGCAGTAGTAACTACTAATGAAGATGGCACAACAAGCAATGTTACCTACAATGTAACAGGATTGCCTGTGACATTCACAGATAAAGATGGTAAACCAGTATCTAAAATTGGTGATAAATACTATCCAGTGAATGAAAAAGGTCAACCGGTTACTCCAGATGGTAAACCAGCTGTAAAAACTAATGCAGAAGGTAAACCAGTTACAGAAGATGGTACTGTTATTGAACCAATCAATACCAATGAAAATCCATTACAATCTAATTTGGTGAATCCTAATGTAGAAAATACAAAAGAAAAACCAAATAACCAAACTACAAGTCCAACACAATTGGGTAATGTAGCGAATGGTGCTAACACATTTGATCCAGTAGATGGCAAAAAATTAGGTAATGATGGTAAATGGTATAATGCGGCGGACGTACTTCCAAATGGTCAACCAAAAGAGAATGTACAACCAGTAGCAAAACCAGAAAACGTTGGTAAAGCAGGTTTGATTGACTTCAGCAACTCTAATCCTAATAATGCAGCTACTGTAGGTGACTTACAAAACTTAGGTTGGATTGTATCTGCAGAAGGTAACAACTACTCTGATCAAGTACGTAATGCTAACGAAGTGAAATTCGTAGGTGAAGGTACAGCTACAGTTACTGGTAAAACAGATGAAAATGGTGTACGTACTATCACTGTAAAAGTAGATGACCAAGTGTCTACAAATAATGCACAAACACCTGTGAATTATACAAATAAAGATGGTAAGAAAGTATATCCAGTAAAAGATGAAAATGGCAATGTAACTTACCATACAACTCCAGATGGAAAAGGTAAAGGAGATGAAATAGTACCAGCAGGTGATGTGATTACATCTCTAAATGGTCCAGATGGAACGACAACTCCAACAACATTGAATAATGTGAAAAACAATATTCCAGCGGTGAATGATGCTGATAAAAAAGTTACAAACCCTGATGGTACAGAAAAAGGAACTGCAGGAGATGTAAACAATATTAACAAAGCTCCATTGACAGCAACGGAAGCAGCTGACTTATTGAACCCAACAAAAGATGGAAAACCTAATCCTAACTTTGTAGGTAACAATGCAGCTACAGTATCCGATGTATTAAATGCTGGTTGGAACTTACAAAATAACGGCGAAGCTCGTGATTTTGTGAAACCATTTGATACTGTAAACTTCGTAAATGGTGGCAATACAACTGCAGTGGTAACTACAGCAGCAGATGGCACAACAAGCGATGTGACTTTCAATGTAACAGGCTTACCAATTACATATACAACAGCAGATGGTAAACCAGTATCTAAAGTGGGCGATAAATTCTACCCAGTAAATGAAAAAGGTCAACCAATTGGTCCAGACGGTAAACCAGCTGTTAAAACAGCTCCAAATGGTGACTTATTGGATAAAGCGGGTAATGTAATTCAACCAATTGATACAGCAAAAAATCCATTGAAATCTAATATGGTTAACCCTAATGTGGCTAATACAGCAGGTGCACCAAATAACCAAACTACGACTCCAACACAATTAGGTAATGTAGCGAATGGTACGGAAACATTCAAACCTGCTGATGATGTAAAATTAGCGAATGATGGTAAATGGTATAATGCAGCAGATGTAAAACCTAATGGAGCACCAAAAACAGCAGAAGAAAACAATGGAAAAGAACCAACTCCAGTAGCTAACCCGTTGTCCACTAAAAATAAAGCTGGTGATATTCTTGAAAAAGGTAATGATGGTAACTGGTACAAAGCTAGTGATCTAGAAAATGGTGAACCTAAGCCTAATGTTGATGCACAAACTCCAGTGGTGAAACCAGACAATACTGAAAAAGCTGGTCTCGTAAACTTTGAAAACTCTAATCCTAACAATGCAGCTACAGTAGGTGATTTACAAAACTTAGGCTTTGTAGTAGCCGCGCATGACAATGGCTATGTTGAACAAATGCGTAATGCTAATAAAGTTGAGTTTAAAGGTAGCAACGGCGTACAAATAACAGGTAAAACATTAAAAGATGGTACTCGTGAAATTACAGTAGCTTTAAAAGAAGGTCGTGTAACAAACGATGTAATTATTACGAATGCAGATGGTACTGAAACACATGCTGTTCGTGGTGAAGATGGTAAAATTTACACAAAAGATCCTAAAACTGGTAAAGCTACGAAGACTGAAATCACAATAGCTCCTACAGATACTGTAACTAATGATGGTAATGCTTATGTAACTGGTAATTCTGTAGCGACAGCTATCCAAAAATCTGGTTGGAATATTGGTATTGGCTCCACAGATAAAGCTTTCAGTGAAAAGGCTAAAACATATGAAAGAGTTAACCCTAAGGATAACGTAAAATATGTAAATGGTGCGAATACAACAGTATCTATGGCAGTGGATGCAGCAAAGGATAGAGATGGTACTACAGTTACTACAACGTATGTGAAAGTAGATGTAAACCGTGACCTTCATATCGACAGTGTAACAACTGGTGGTCCAGCGAAAGATAAAGATGGTAACCCATTGAAATTAGTAGATGGCAAATACTATCCTGAAAACGCGTTGGTAGAAGATGGAAAAGTATATCCAGCAGGTACTACTTTCATCGATGGTAAACCATATCCAGCAAATACAGTGATGATTGACGGTAAAGCATATCCAGCAGGCTCTGCAAAAGATCCTAAAACAAATGCAATTGTGAAAGACGGTCAACCAGCAACAGAAGTACAACCTGTTACACCATTAACAGCGACAGACGTAGCTAATGTGGCACCTGGTAAAGACGGCGCTATGACTGTGAAAGACGCTAAAGGTAACGATGGCGTATCTGCTACAGCTAAAGATGGTAAAGGTACTTTAACATTGAAAAATGCTGGCAAAGATGGTAAAGATGCTTCTCAAGTAGATATTTCTACAGCAAAAGCACCAGCTGATTTGGAAAATACACCGAAAGATGCAGTTCGTGCTAATGATGGTAACTGGTATGCACCTGCAGATGTTACAGTAGAAGTAAAAGATGGAAAAACTGTTGTAACGCCAAAAGCAGGTAAAACTCCAATTCCAAATGCGCCAACTATGGATCGTATCCAATACACAGGTACAGATGGTAAGCCTCGTAATGTGGCGACTATGGATGATGGCCTTCGTTTTGTAGGTGATGATGGGGAAACTATCAGTAAACCGTTGAATTCTACTATGGAATTTACAGGTGGTAACCGTGAAAATGGTAAGCCAGTAGCGAAAGCAGATACAACAACAGGCAATATTGGCGTATTCCATGACAATGGTAAATTATCTATTCAATTAGCTAAAGATTTAGAAAAAATGAGTTCTGCTAACTTTGAGAACCCAGATGGAACATCCACTAAGATTACTGGTAATGGCGTATCCATCACTCCTGAAACAGCAATATTGAAAGATCCAAAAACTAAAAAACCAATGCTTGATAAAGATGGTAATCCAAAAGTAGATCCTACAAAAGTAGTATCCTTCGGAGCTCCAACTGTTGTGACTGATCCAACAACTGGAAAACCTATGGTAGATCCAAAAACTGGTGAACCAGTAATGAAATCTGGTATTTCTGCTGGTAGTCAAGTGATATCTAATGTAGCACCAGGTGTGGCTGATACAGATGCAGTTAACGTATCTCAATTAAAAGGTGTAGCGAATAACATCAATATGCGTATGAACCGTATGGGTGCACAAGCTGCGGCTATGGGTGCGTTACGTCACTTACAATATGATCCATTAGAGCCAACAACAATTATGGCTGGGGTGGGTGCATATAAAGGTGAAGCTGCCTTAGCATTAGGTATTGCACATTACAAAAATGAGTCTACCTTATTCCATGCAGGCGCATCTATCGGTAGCCGTGGTGATGAATTAATGGCAAACGCAGGTGTAAGCTGGAAATTTGGATCCCGCGCAGATGAAACAGCAGTAAAAGACACATTCCGTCAAGGTCCTATCAGTTCTTCTTATACTTTACAAGATAAAGTATCAGCTTTAGAAGCACAAAACCAAGTGCAAAAAGATGAAATTAATAACTTAAAAGCACAATTAGCGGAAGTACTTCAATATGTTAAGAAAGGTTAATCTTTCTTATAGAGGTATGCTTCTTAGAAGAATGAAGTAGAAATCTGTGAACTAAGATACAAGGGCTGCAATGGATATGTAATAACATATTGTATTGCAGCCCTTTATCAATTCTGTATAATTCATGCAATTTATTGATAAAATATTAGTGTATATCGAAAATTATAGTATACAAAAGGTATCGATATAGTGTATAATATGTATTATTGACTTACACTTATACTAAACGAGAATTATATTATGTAATGTTTGAAATGGGAGAATAACATTGAAAAAAGCAATTTTAACAGCAGCATTATTAGTAACAGTAGGCTCTAGCTTTGCTATGAGCGATGAATTGTATAGCCAAAAGAATCCAGCAAACGTAACAGGCGTAGCTATGGGCTATGAATTAGTAGCACCAATGCAAGAAACAGTAGTAGCTGTAGAAGATTTGGGCAAAGTATTGGAACGTGCTCATGAAGTTCGTCAAGGTTTGGTAAAACGCCAAGTAGCTGGTGAACGTTTGACAGATCGTCAAGATCGTTTTGTTAAACATGATGTAAACCAAGACTTCCTTACTGTATTAGATCGTAACTTAACTAACCGTGTGGAATTCTTCAAACGTGCTCATAACTGGAATGGTGATAACAAATACGAACATTCTGGTAACTATGAAGTATTTCTTAACAAAAATAATGAAAAAGCTACAGAAACTGTAAATGGTTACAGCAATAGCTATGGTTGGAATGTATTACGCAATGTGCGTCAAGATGCATTATCCAATGTAAAAGCAGTATTGGATCAACAAGGTGAAGCTGTTCGTGGCGAAGATATTGCAAAAGCAATTCTTGCTGCAGCAAGCAATAATGCAGCGACTGTAAACAACGAAGAACTTCGTTACTACATTAACGAACTTGTTTGGTACACTGCAAAACAAACAGTAAAAGAAACAAATAAACAACTATCTCATGTTTTAAAATAAGATGAACTAGTGTAGAGTGGATATGCTCGATAATAAAGGAGCCATAACAAACCCAGTAGGGAATGTTGTGGCTCCTTTGCTGTGTACGCTTATAGGGATTGAGTGTCTTAGTCTATGGTGATGGGGATTGTATTAATAAGTTGTAAGTATTACATCAAGATGCTATAGTTTGTGCGATGAGTTTTTAGTATGAATATACTGTTATAGCCATCAGTTATGGTATAATAAAAGATAGATTGAGTAGAATATGATTCAGTACGTTATATAGGAGATACAACTTTGAAATATTTAGTATTATCAACAGCATTACTACTGACAGTAGGCACTAGTTTTGGCATGAGTGAAGATATTTTCGGTCGTCAACATCCATCTGAGGTGACAGAAGTGGCGAAGGGCTATCATTTATTAGCGACTATGCCAGAAACTAAGGAAGCTATTGATGACTTGGTTCGTACTTTTGATGGAGAACAAGCGTCAACGGTGACGAAGGAATCTATCCAAGGCATGACAATAGATGAGTTAGCTAAGTCTGTGAAAGGCAACGATTCTGTGATTCCTACTGCGGTAGTGTCACGCATCACAGCAAAACCAGTTCATGGCATTACCATGGAGGAGTTATTGACAGCGTTGCAAGAAAAAGGTCAAGATAAAGTGACTGTGTATGATGGAGCTCAAGTGCTATCCATTTTGGATACTAAGCTTACCAAGCGTTTACGATTCTTTAAACGCATTCATAATTGGCATGGAGATAATCAACTAGATCGTTCTAACCGTCAAGAAGAAGCGGCGGCGTTGGCAGCGAATGACAAAGCAGAAAAAGGAAGTTATGCGTGGTACGTGTTGAAAGATTTGCGCCATGATATTTTGGCAAATGTTGAGCAAGCCATCCAAACGAAAGGTAATGCCTTAACAGGTGAAGATATTGCGATGGCGATTTCCAGTGCAGCAGACAGCAATGCGAAATATGTGAAGAGCGAAGAGCTTCGCTATTACATGAATGAACTCGTGTGGTACTCTGTAACAGAGACAACAAAACAACTAGGTAAATAATCGTTACCAGAAAGGACGATGACTATGCAAGAGATTGTAGTGGGCGGTTTATATCGTCATTTTAAAGGTATGTTATATTATGTCATCGACATTGCCATCCATTCCGAGACGGATGAGCCTCATGTGGTGTACCAACAGCTCTACGGTGAACGTAAAACCTTCGTGCGCCCTTTGGTGATGTTCGCTAGCGAGGTGAACCATGAGAAATATCCTGATGTAGAACAGAAGGACCGCTTTCAGTTGGTGAACGGTTGGGATGAAGAGCAGCATTTGCGCTGAGGAGGACCAGATGGACAAGAAATACTTTTTCTTTGATATCGATAATACCCTAGCGGTCTGGCCGGATGGGGTGATTCCTGACAGTGCCCAATACTCCTTGGACTATTTGCAGGATAAAGGACATCATGTGGCGCTCGCTACAGGTCGTTTGCAGGCGGATGCCATGCGCTTTGCCAAGATGGCGCGGACGCCGAACTTTGTGGCTGATGGGGGCTATAGCGTTACAGAAAACTACGAAGTACAATGGATGCAGGGCATGGATCGGGACCGTTGCGTGCAGTACCTTAACTATTTGACGAAGCACAATGTGCCTTGGGGTGTGACCCATAAAAATGATTTTGTCCGCATTACCCCCTATGAAAGTGTCCTTAACTGGGATGTGCAATGGGATATGATGAAAACACAGGTAGTGCTGAAATTAGTGCCGGAAGATATTGAGTACTTTTACAAGGTCTATGCATTCATTACGGAAGAAGAGGAACAGCGCCGTGGCATTGTGCACATGACAAAGGATCTCATCCGCTATGGAGAGGGCTGTGTGTTGTTTGAACCGATGGACAAAGCCTATGGTATCCGGAAAATGATCGATGGATTTGGGGCGTCCTACCAAGATGTCATCGTCTTTGGTGATGGCTATAATGACCTATCTATGTTCCGACCAGATTGGCTGAACATTGCCATGGGGAATGGACGTGATGCACTGAAAGAAAAAGCGGACTACGTCACAGCAGCCTGCCATGATGATGGGATTTATAAAGCATTGCAGCATTTTGGGTTTATACCGAAGCAGTTTTAGTATGAATGAAGTAGATAGTATACTTTCAGCATAACTATATGAAGCGGTTTGAACATCAAAATTAGTTATAGTATAATAAAGCGTAGATATATCGAAATGGGTCTTAAAAGGAGGACATACCATGGATTTAATTCAAAGTTTAAAAGAGCAAGCGAAAGGCTTGGGTAAAAAAATTGTATTGCCAGAATTCGAAGATAGCCGTGTGATCGAAGCAGCGGCTGCGATTTTGAAAGAAGGTTTCTGCGTGCCTGTATTGGTGGGTGCAGAAGATAAAATTCAAGCGGCAGCAACAGCAGCTGGCGTATCTTTGGAAGGTGCTGAAATCATCAACCCAGCTACATTCGGCGAATTAAACAAAATGGTAGATACATTTGTAGAATTGCGCGCGAAAAAAGGTATGACACCTGAAAAAGCACACGCTACTATGACTGGCGATGCGTTATTCTTCGGTGCTATGTTAGTTCGTTTAGGCTTGGCTGACGGCATGGTAGCAGGTTCTGCAAGCCCTACTGCAAATGTACTTCGTGCAGCTATCCAAGTAGTAGGTACACAAGCTGGTTTGAAAACTGTATCCAGCTCTATGCTTGTAATCACTGATAAAAAAGAGTACGGCGATGACGGATTGTTGATCTTCTCCGATTGCGGTGTTATCCCTAATCCAACATCTGAACAATTAGCTGATATTGCTGAATCCAGCGTTGGTAAAGCTCGCTCCGTAGCAGGTATGAAAGAACCTCGCGTATCCTTCTTGTCCTTCTCCACAAAAGGATCTGCTTCTTCTCCAGAAGTTGATAAAGTTGTGGCAGCAGTTGAAGACTTGAAAGGCCGTAACGTAGACTTCGCATTCGATGGCGAATTGCAATTAGATGCGTCTATCGTTCCATCCGTAGCAGAACGTAAAGCTCCAGGATCTCAAGTAGCTGGTAAAGCTAACATCTTGATTTTCCCTGACTTACAAGCTGCGAACATTGGTTACAAATTAGTACAACGTTTTGCTGGCGCTACTGCTATTGGACCAATCATCCAAGGTTTGGCAAAACCAATCCATGACCTTAGCCGTGGTTGCTCCGTAAGCGATATCGTTGACCTTTGCGCAATTGCAGCTGTGGAATCCAAATAAATCGTCTCTTGCTACGTTATGTAGCCTGTGGCGTTCATAATTACATATGATAAAGGGAAGCCCATGGCATACTCCTTCAGAAACGGTATTTCATAATGTTTCTTCAGGAGCACGCCATGGGCTTCTTGTGTTTGTGCGATGTTTTCAGTAAAGGAACGCCACAAGGCTACTACACCTAACTGCGTTCCTCTGGGGGAAAGCCCGTAACATACTCCTTCTCAAACTGATCCTACGGTAGGTTTGTTCAGGAGCATGTTACGGGCCTTTGTATTTGTGTGAGTTAGATAGTTAGGAGCGCCACAAGATGTGCTACGTACAACTGCGTTCCTCAGACAAAAGAGCACGCCATGGGCTTCTTGTGTTTGAGTGATGTTGCCAGTAAAGGAACGCCACAAGGCTACTACACCTAACGGCGTTCCTCAGGGTATAGGTAGGCGATGGGTCATGATACAACACAATCTGGGGATAGATTGCCTTTTTATATATGTGGAAGAGAAAATATGTTATAATAAAATTAATCAATAAAATTATCAATTAGGAGTTAATATGAAAGTTACCTATTTAGAGCATAGTGGTTTTGTCATCGAAGATGGCAAACGGGCCTATGTATTTGATTACTGGAAAGATCCAGTCGGTGTGTTGGATGCATTAGTGGAACAAGGATATGAGTTACACTTCTTTATATCCCATATCCATCATGATCATTATGTGAAATCAATTTTCAAATATTTACCATATATATATAGTGTTTGGTATCATGAAGATGTGCCAGCGTTGCGAGATGTTCGTAAGCAAATACAGGATATAGCAACTGTTAAGGAAGATGCTGGGACAGCTAAATTAATATTAGAAAGAATCAACAACGATTGCACTACTGATATTCAGACTATATCGGAGGAAAAGGTAACAGACGAGTTGGTACAACAAATATTTTCTTTGCACTCTATGAAAGTAGGCGACACGTTAGAAGCAGACGGCCTAACTGTCACCATGTTTGGCTCCACGGATGAAGGTGGTTCGTTCTTGGTGGATACAGGTACGCATCGAATCTTTCACGCAGGAGATTTAAACTGGTGGCATTGGTCAGGAGATACGCCGGAAAACATTGCAGAGGCGAAGGCACTTAAAGAGAAGGAGTTTGCTCCTCTAGCCGGTGTATCCGTAGATATTATGATGTTCCCAGTGGATGCTCGTTTGGAAGTGGCTCGTGAGTGGGGCGCTATAGATATACTAAGCATAATGAATACCAAACTATTCATCCCTATGCATGCGAATGGCCCTGTGTGGGTGCCTTCAGAGACGTTTAGAGAGTCCTATCCTACGCAACGGTGTTGGATTCCTACACAGCCAGGGGATGCGGTGGTAGAGGATGTGAAGTAAATGACACCATGGTTACAACGACATGGAGCAACTTTCCTGTTAGTCTTGATGGCAGTCATATTCTTGGTGACCTATCCCTTTCATAGAGATCCCTTCTGGGGGCTTATCACGCATATTTCAGGGGCTGCCATGATTGGTGGATTAGCCGACTGGTATGCGGTGACGGCGTTGTTTACGAAGCCCTTGGGGATTCCTTTCAAAACGGCACTTATCCCTAGGAATAAGGAACGGTTTGTGGAAATGGCACGGCACATGATGGTGGATGAACTCCTTCGGGTGTCCCACATGTACGAGGTGCTGAAACAGGAACGTGTACCGCAGCGGATTGTGTCATTTATGAATAGTACCACTGGTCGGGGCTATGTGCATGTGTGTTTTGAGGAGCTGAAAGACCATGTATTGCCCCATGTGAAAGAAAATTTACTGCAAGAGCAATTGCTAGGTCACATCAAAAACGGTGTGGAGTCTTGGCGAGTGACACCTTTCGTGGTTAGCTTGTGCCGCCAGCTCTTAGAACCAGCACGAGCAGAAGTGCTATGGATGCACATTAATCGCATGCTCCAACGATTGCTTGCAGCAGAGGGGATTCGTCCCTATGTATTAGGGATGGTGTCGTCTGTGATGAATCGCTACGCAGACCATTCCTTCTTACGAGAACTGGCGCTGGCATTGGGAGGGGAATCGCTTTCACCGGAATACATTACGCACATGATACAGGTGAAAGGCTGCGCCTATTTGATGAGCCAAGAGTCCTTGCAGTCGCCACTGGGAAAGGCTGTGTATGAAAAAGCACGGTGGGCAGTGGATGAACTAGCGCAGAATGGACAATGGCAACAAAAACTAGAAGATAAAAAGAATGCTTGGTTCCGTGAGTTTATCGAGGACGGCTATGTGTTGGAAGATACGTTAGACCTAGCGCGCTATGTAGAGCAAGGGGAAGCGGAATTGTACCATTTCTTTGAGCGCTTGGAAACGAATGCTGTGAAAGGTCGCAAGGCAGAACGATTTATTCTATTCCAATTGTTACACGTCTTAAATTACGTGCGCCCTTGGATTGAACACATCGTCGTGCGTGAGATGAACCGATTTACACCAGAGGAAATTACTCGTATTCTACAGTCCAAATTAGGCTATGACTTACAGATGATACGCATCAACGGATCTTTGGTGGGTGCCATCTTAGGCGGTCTCTTCTATGGATTGACCTTGCTGAAAGGAGGGATCCTATGAGCCCTCGCATCATGGAAACACAAAGAAATCCTTATACAACCTATGCGAATCGCTTGCTTCTTACCATGGCGGTACTGTTCGCTTTTGTGTGGTGGGGGCAGTGGTATATCACGGCTCCTTGGTATGATGGATTGTATTGGTTTGTCCAATCTGCCCTCATTGGTAGTGTAGCGGACTGGTTTGCGGTGACTGCGTTATTTCGCAAACCTTTGGGCGTGTCCTTTCATACAGAACTGATTCCACGGAATAAGAATCGTCTCATTGAGGGAATCATCCGCATGGTGAATACGAAACTTCTCACCTATGACCAATGTAAAAGTGCTATTGAACGGATACAGTTTGTGCCTTTCTTGGACCAATATATCCGCAGCGAGGTAGGACGGAATACGGTGCGCCAAGGGATTGCCACCGTGCTGTCTGAACTGTGGGACCGTCGTAGTGATCGGGAGTGGGCCCAATGGGGTGCACAGCGGTTGCGAAAATTTTTGCATAACCAATCGTTTATCGGTCCTATGCAACAAACTTTACTGCATGTATGTGAACACAATCGCTATGAGAGTGTGGTCATTCGAGGGATTGACTATTTGCAGAGGGCGTTGTATACGCCGAAAGCACAGGAATGGCTAGAAGCGGTCATTGAGGAAGAAATCGAAAAGCGCAAGAAAGATGTAGTGTCTGCCATGCTCATTGGGCTTTCAGAGGGATTGAACATTGTGAACGTCCAAGAAATGGCGGGAGCCATCATCGAAGAAGTACACCAAATGTTGGAGCGCTGGAAACAGCCGAATAGCACGGAGCGCCTGGTGTGGTTGCATCAATGGGTGGGACCGTTGCAGCAGATGGCGTCGAATCGAAGCATCACAAAGACCTTGGATGATGCCATCCAACAGTGGATTGATGTGCAAGATTGGGAGCTCATGCTAGAAGACTATGTATGTCCTCGTATTCGTGAGGGTATGGTGTCTAGCGATGGGTCATCACCGATGGCCATTGCCTTGGAATCGAGCTTTCAAGAGTTGTGGAATCATTACTGTGAAGAACCGGGCATGGTAGAACGTCTAGAAGAAGCGTTGACTCATATTATGTTGCACATTGTTTCCAAGAGCCATGGGTTTATCGGTATCATTATCCGTGAAGTGCTGCAAAGTTTGAGTACAGAACGATTCATCCATTTTATTGAAAGTAAGGTGGAAGAAGATCTCGCCTGGATTCGTATTAACGGTGCCCTCGTAGGTGGCGTAGCAGGATTGGGAACATGGTTGTTCTTGTATTATGTGTATGAGCCGGTGTTGCAGGGCTTGGGGATCATCTAGTTCTGTATATAGTTTTTATGAGCTCAATGCTAGCATGCCGATATATCGCTTTAGATAGATGCAGTATATTCTCATACCTTATGCATGGGGATGGGTAAGCAATGCTGAATAGAAACTTACAACTAATACTTTTAGGGGTTAGTGTTTGCTGTATCTAAGGGATTTATTATAAAAATCGTATATAACAGAAAATAGGGGACCCAGATTCGTTGGAATCGGGTCCCCTATTTCTCATTTGAAAGTTCTATATGGTTGCAGCTCTCTAATTGAGACATATAGGTAATGAAAAAGTTTCGTTGTTACAGGTATATGATTATGCTTGTTGTACAGTGTTAAGGCTTAGCTCTAGGTCTTTGATCATTTGTAGATCATCCATTGGAGAGCGACCAGCTGTTGTTAGGTAGCCACCTACCATGATACCGTTCAAGCCACCTTTTAATGCGTAAGCTTGTAAGTCACGAAGGTTGACTTCACGACCACCAGCGGTACGAATCAATGCATTCGGTAATACGAAGCGGAACACAGCGAAGGTACGAAGGATTTCCAATGGAGGAATTGGCTCGTTGTTTTCGAATGGTGTGTTCTTGATCGGGTTAAGAATGTTCAATGGAACAGAGTCTACTCCTAATCGTTTTAACTCGAATGCCATTTCAACTCGTTGCTCTTTCGTTTCATTCAAGCCTAAGATACCACCGGAGCAAACGCGAATGCCAGCTTTTTGCGCATTGGAGATAGTGGACATTTTATCTTCATAAGAATGTGTGGTACAAATATCTGGGAAATGGCTTGGTGCCGTTTCAATGTTGGAGTGATAGCGTGTCACACCAATTTCTTTCAATTGCACTGCTTGCTCGTAAGTTAATAGACCAAGGGAGCAGCAAATTTCTAATCCAGTTTCTTTACGAATGCGAGTGAGAGCGCTTAAGATTTGCTCAAACTCTTTAGGATTGTTTGTGTTACGGCCACTTGTTACGATGGAGAAGCGGATAGCACCAGCTTCTTTCGCTTTTTTAGCGGCGTTCACAATTTCATCCTCTTCCATGAAAGGATACACAGTAACACCAGTGTCATGATGGGCGGATTGAGCACAGAATTTACAGTTTTCTGGGCATTTACCGGAACGGGCGTTCACGATGGCACATAGGTCTACTGTATCGTCATTGAATTTTTGACGGATTTTGTCAGCCATAGCCAATAGTATCATAGTGTCTTCGTCAGACGTGTGAATCAATTGCTCTGCCTCTTCACGAGTGATCTCGCCACCATCTAATACTTTTTGTGCGTATGCTATGATTGTTTCATATGAAATAGATTTTGATACAGTTTCCATAATTACACCTCGTAATTTTCATTTGATTTTAATGACTACATCATAATGACTACATTATATATCCATTGTTAACTTGAGTCAATAGCATCAGCGTTAACATTCATGCCGTTACTTGTTCCGCTATGCAGGTCGTCACTTGTTCCGCTATGCAGCCTGTGGGTTGTCTCTTGTAATACTATGTAGCCTGTGGCGTGTTTAACTCAATATAGGGAAGAGCACGGCATACTCCTTATAGCTTGTCACGTTCAGTTAATATTTTATGAAGCAAACAGAAGAGCAGGGCACATTCCTTCAGAAACGGTATTTCATAATGTTTCTTCAGGAACATGCCCTGCTCTTTTAGGGAATATGTGATTATGATATATATGAACGTGACTCTAGACTTATTATATTCAGGGCACGCCGTGCTCTTCTTGCGTTTGTGTAATTTAGGTAGTAAAAGGCGCCACAAGGCTGCTACGTATAACTGCGTTCCTCAGGGGGGATGTTGTTGATGAGGTTACTTTAGGGATAGTAGAAATTATGTGGAGAAAAAACGTTGAAATTATAGGTGATAAATGGTAAAATGAACTTAGCTAAACAAAGATTTTATAAAGAAAAGCACACAAAAACTCCCTAGGTCGCACCCTAGGGAGTTTTACTTTGTATTATTTATAGATCAATACAAAATCTAGGATTGTTACAAGTGGAATAGCAATTCAATCCATTTGCGAATATAGTAGCCAATTATATTCACCAAAATTGCCTTAAAAAGAGATTTTATAAAGAAAGTCACATTATCACCTCCTCCTGTTACGGAATCGGTTTCACCTGTAACGAGATTAGTATACCATAAACAGTTGTTTAAATATATGCATACTGTTGATATGTAAGTCGAGTTTATAACGATAAAAATACTTTTGGTGTAGTCATTTTTCGTGTTTACTTTTATAATATAAGGTAAGAGTATATCTTAGAAACGATGGTTCAGAATTTTGAAGGTAGAGGGGTAAGAAATGTAACTACTAAAGAATCGAGAACAAAAAAGATATATACATTTTAGAGGAGTAAGGTTATTGCTTTGGAGGGTCTAGATGATTGTCCTAGATGCGAATGCAGGGGTTCCCATGTACGAGCAGGTATATGAGGCTGTAAAAGTGCATATTGAGCAGGGCTTGTTTCGTCCAGGGCAACGTCTTCCTTCTATACGGGCTATGGCGGCGCAGTTGGGTGTCAGCAAGATTACGGTGGAGCAAGCATATTTGCAGTTAGCAACGGAAGGCTATATTCAAGCTCATAATAAGGCGCCTTATGAGGTATTGGAGATTTCTCAGCCTTTAGGGGGATATTATGACAGGGTGCCTCATACTGCTATTCCGTCTAATCAAACATATGGAATCATAGGTGACAGAGTAGAATCTAAGCAAGGCGTTTTTTCGTCAATACAACAAAAGGGTGTTCCTCAAAGTGTAACCAGTGATGCGAATCATAAGTCAGAAAAGCTAACATCGTATCGTGATAGGACTAGACAGTGTGTAGCAAACTCTGATTTGGATGAAGAATCGAATAGACCGCCCCATTCGACCCTTTACAACTTCGCTACTGGTGCTATGGATCCGGAGGGATTTGATTTCAAGCGGTGGAAGCGCTTTATTGGCTACGCCTTACGAGATACAAAGCGGCTTATGACGTATGGTCAGTTAGAAGGCGAACCTGAGCTGCGGTCGGCATTGAATCAATATTTGCAACAGGCGCGAGGTGTTCGGGCTAGAGCAGAGCGAGTGCTTGTGACCAGTGGGACCCTCAATTCATTGCATATGATTGCATCCTTGTTACAACGACAAGGGAAATCCAAGGTAGCCATAGATCGTCAAAGTCCTAGTTTTGCCAAGGCTGTATGGAAAGGTTACGGCTTTTCTGTGTTAGAAGTAGACATGGGTGCCTCCACACTTATCGCTGGATTGGAAACGGCACAGGTTGATGTAGTGTACTGCATTCCGTCTCATGGGGATAGTATGGGTCGCATTATGACGATCCAAGAGCGGACAGAGTTATTGCGGTGGGCGCAGAGTCGAAATGCTTTCATCATAGAAGACGATTATGACAGTGAACTTCGCTACTATGGAAAGCCTGTGCTGTCGTTGCAGGGCATGGATTTGCAAGATTGCGTCATATACATGGGCACGCCGTCGAAGGTACTACCACCATCCATTCGGTTGAGTTACCTAGTGTTGCCGGTGGTTCTCTATGAGGACTTTCACAAGCACCGTAAGGCCTATGGACAAAGTGCAGGTGTGTTAGAGCAGTTGGCATGGGCCATGTACATGGATGAAGGGGAGTGGCATAAACAAATTCGCCGCCTTCGCAAACATTATTTAGAAAAAAGTAAGTATTTTACCAGCTTGTTGCGCCATTATTTGGATGATACCTATGAGGTCATCGATCCAGAGGGCGGTGTCTATGCAGGGATCCGTAAGGCGCACAATAAAGGCGATGTGTTTCGTCTGCGAGCGTTACAGGCTGGTTGCGATATTAAGGTCATAGATAGAGATGAGACCGGTATTGTAGAGGTGTTGTTATCGTTCAGCGGTATACCGACCCGTGACTTAGATCGGGCGGTCCAGGTATTAGCTGAGGCTTGGAAAGGGTTATAATATGGGCATACCATTTCGATTCATACAATGTGGGGATCTCCATTTAGGGGCGCCCTTTCGCTATTTAAAATCTTTTGGCAGATCCTTGGACGAGGCTATGATGCGCGCCACCTATGGGTCCTTTCAGAATATCGTGAACCTAGCCATCCATCAGCGTGTGGCAGCGGTGCTGATTACGGGGGACGTCTATGATGGGGTGGATCATCCCCTTGAGGCGGAGATGCACTTTGTGCGTGCCTGTGAAAGTCTTGCCAAGGAGCACATTCCTGTCTATGTAGTACAAGGTAATCATGACCCTTCTGAAAGTTGGAAACGGCATATGCCATTGCCCGATAATGTCCATATCTGTTCAGCGGACCGAGTGGATAGATTCTCTCTTATGGTGCGTGGTCAAGAGGTGGCTGGCATCTACGGTCGCAGTATTTCCAGTGACACCCAGTATGAGGATCTAGCGTCGGATATCCATCCTTTGCGCAGTGATCCTTTTTCCATTGCTCTTGTGCATGGAACGGTAGGCAGTCATGCGGGACATGACAAGACGGGTCCTTGTTCCCTCGATGCGTTGCGCCGGATTCCCATTCAATATTGGGCGTTTGGTCACATTCACAAGCGCCAGATTTTGAGTGAACAACCTCATATCGTCTATGCAGGGAATAGCCAAGGCTTGCACCGTGGTGAAAGTGGCCCGAAAGGGTGCTATGTGGTGGATGTATCTAGCCGTGGCACTGTGGAAGTACACTTTCACGAGACCAATGCGATCCGATTTGCAGAAGATACTATTGATTTAGGACAAGTGCAATCGGTAGTAGAGATGCTGGAAATGTTGCGCCACAAAAAAGAAATGATCCGAAAACCGGGTATGTCTATTTTGTTGACACTTAGACTTATTGGAGAAGGACCTTTATCAGAAGTGGCGAGTGACAATGCAGTGCGTGCAGCTTGGATGGAGGAAGCCCAAGCAGAGGAAAGTGGCAAACATGGCGTGTATATCATCGGCATCGAATGCGATGCTTTTAGCACAGGTAAGAACGGTATTGCGCCAGGCATGGTCAGCGATTATGTGAAAGCCTTGGATGCGATGGATACGGGTACGGATTCGTTAATGAACATTGTGAAAGAGCGATCAGAGTGGAAACGCTTGGGCATGTATGTCCAGTTAGTGACGGACGTCATGGTACAGGCTGCCTATGAGAAGGCACGACGGGAAGGAATCCGGTTATTACAGGGGAATGAGTATGAAGATTAAAGAAATATATATAGAACACTATGGCCCCTATGAACAGTGGACCTTTCAGCCTCATGAACGAGGACTGCATGTGCTATACGGGCCGAATGGAAGCGGAAAAACAACACTGCTCCAAGCCTTTCGTGGTATTTTGCTAGGCACGAAACGGAAAGAAGAACCTGTAGAGGGGCATATTGTGGTGGAACGAAACGGTAAGACGTACCACATCGGTCGCAAAGGAAAAGCGTTGGACTTTTACGAAGTGGGTGGCCAGCGGTATACGGTGGAACCGGCGGAATTGTGGTGGCAAGGGTTAGATAAAAAGACCTATGATCGCATTTTTGCTATTACCTTGGATGACCTACAAGGGGTGGACATTATCCAAGAAGTGGACGTGCGCACACGGTTCTTTGGTGCCGAAGGTGGCGAATCATTAGGGACCCTCGTGAAAGATGTGGATGAACTGGCCAGTCAATTGCTAGTGGCATCACCTACGGGCAAGCGGACCATCAATACGTTGTTAGATAGATTGCAAGAGGTAGAACGAGATATCCGCAAGCTACAACAAGGAGAGCAAGAGTACTATACGTGGCAAGCTTCTTTGGAAACACTAGAGAAGAAAGAAGCCACCTTACAGGAACAACGACAAGAGCGAAAGGAATATCTACAAGATGTAGAGCGAGTTCTTCGTGCCTGGGATACGTATAAACGCGGGGAAGAAGCAAAACAAAAAATGCTCCAATTTCACGTAGAAGAATCATTGGAGCGAGAAAAGTTTTTAGAGCTAGATGAAGACATCCGCCGTTGCCAAGAGTATATGCGAGTGTGGCGTGGCAAAGAAGAGGGCTTGGTGCCGGATAATTTCGACCCAGAAGATAGACTGGGTATGTATGAGCAAGAGATTGAAAGTTTGTACCAAGAAGTATCGAAATGGACGCAATTAGAAAAAGAATGCCGTGAAGGAGATTTGTACTTAGAAAAAGTGAAAGCTCAGTTGGCATTTATTCGTAAGGCCCATGTGTATTGGCGTGATGTGGAAGACTTTCCCAGTGATGTGAATTGGTATGATGGGGAGCAAGTGGCACGCCAGTTGCGCAGTGCTCGTGAGGCTTATGAGGCATGGCAACGACGAGAACCGTTCCCGCAAGATGATCGAGCTCGTGAGGTAACGGAAACAGTAGCAGCCCTAGAAACTAAGCATAGGAATCTAACAGTGTTGAAAGAGGCCTATTTAGCACAAGAACCTGTGGACTCCGTCGTGACAGTGAAATCTGGGCGCTCCTATTATTTAGGGGCTGCCGTACTGGCTGTGCTAGGCGTGGCGTTGCTACTATGGCACATTACCTATGCGGAGACGATTGGTGTACAGGCCATAGGGGGAGCAGTAGGCATATTGTTAGCCATAGGTCTGGCCTACCAAGGGTATCGGACTGGAAACATAGTTCCAGAGGTTGCGAATAAAACTACTAAGGATGTTTCTGACTTAGAGGCTAAAGCGGGACGATCCATGCCAACTACAGAATCTAACTATGAAAGTTTACTTTCAGAGATACAGGCAGTAGAGGAGGAAATCAAAGGATACGCAGACGATGTGAGCCATTTCAAAGCCTACGAAGTGATGAAAGCACAGTGGGTGGCAGAAGGTAAAATCTTAGAGGCGGCAGGTAGTGAGGCCATGGATGCATGGGAAGCGTGGTTGCCAAAGGCGGCTAAACAGACAAACCGAGATGATGCGTTCTACGGCATGAAGGAAGAATACCAAGCCTATCATGAGCGATTACGCGAATTTGAAGGATACCAAAAGCAAGTGCGCTTGCATCATGAACAACTAGAAGCTATCGTGAATCGATGCCGGAACTTGTGGGCGTCTTTGCAGATGAATACAGTGCCGTCCATCGTGGAGCTACGAGTGGTGTATAATCAACTGCAATTGCACAAGCAAAATCGTGTGCGGTGGGAGCAAAAGGAAAGTCAGCGCAAAAATTATCGCGAAGAGTATGCCGTATGGAGCAAGAAAGAAAAAGAATTATTCCTTGCCCAAGAAGAACTTTTTCAAAAAGGTCGTATGAAGAGTGCCGCAGAATATCGTCAACGCTTGTTGCAACAAGATCAGCATAAACAATGGGAAACCATTTATCGCCAAAGCCAACGGCAATTGGAATTGTTGGCGCCTAAAGAGTTTCATAGAGATGTATGGTACCGCCGTTTGCAAGGTAATGATAAAGGCAAATGGGAATTGGAGTACTCTCGCAGTGAAACAGAATTGGCCAATATTGAATCATCTCTACAGGCGTTGTATGAAGAGCGAGGTACCTTGCAAGAATCTATGCGACACTTGAGTACATCCCATGCAGTGTCGGAAGCATTGCTGAAAAAAGAACAGCTAGAAGCGGAGCTCCGAGAAGCTTTGGAAGCGTGGATGACCTATGTGTTTATCAACCATGGTATGGAACTGGCGCAACAAGAATACGAAACAGATCGGCAACCGGCTATGCTGGCGAGGGCGTCTGAGTATGTGAAAGCCATGACGGGTGGCATCTATACATTGCACATGGATGATACACATAAGGGGGCCTATGTGAAAGACACTACAGGTCGAGAGATTCCCTTAGGAAAATGGAGCAGTGGTCTAGGTGATCAAGTGTACTTGGCATTGCGACTAAGCCTAGCAGAATCCTTCGCGGAAAAGATAGAATCTATGCCGTTACTCTTAGATGACGTACTGGTGCGCTTTGACTTAGAGCGACAAAAGCTGACATTGCAGGTCATAGAACGGTTGAGTGAGCATACACAGGTATTCCTGTTTACATGCCATGAGACGACTAGCCAGCTGGCTGGTGAGCGGGTACATTGTTACGACCTCACTTGTGACGTTACTTGTAATGCTATGTAGCCTATGGCGAGTCTGTCTAACATGGTAAAAGGGAAGCGCACGGCATGCTTCTATATAGCTTTGTCACGTTCAGTTAATATTTTGTGAAGCAAACAAAAGAGCAGGGCACATTCCTTCAGAAACGGTATTTCATAATGTTTCTTCAGGAACA
>ERZ773027.448-NODE-448-length-26020-cov-6.292317_pt1 | contig 26020 bp, 20 predicted proteins | sample MGYA00511032_ERZ773027 | MGnify/ENA primary metagenome ERZ773027 (study PRJEB29015, sample SAMEA2738138) | human oral metagenome | biome: human oral; feature: human-associated habitat; material: saliva | place: China | collected 2190 ... | reverse complement strand
CCCGCAGTCCCCCCTCCTGCACCTTCAGCCCCGCCGTCGCAGCCAACTGCCGCGCCTGCCACACCAGCCGCACCATCGCCGCCACCGTCACCCTCTGCATCAGCGCCGTCGCCGTCCGCATACTCCAGCTCCCCCACAACCGGATCTGAGTCGGCAATGATGCGCCCATCAGCCAGTTCCACGATGCGCGTGGCATATTGGTGGGCCAGCTCGGGGTTGTGGGTGACCATAATTACTAGGCGCTGGCGGGCCACCTCCTGCAGCAGGTCCATCACCTGCACCGACGTGGTGGAGTCCAATGCGCCGGTGGGCTCGTCGGCTAACACAATTTCAGGGTCATTGATCAGCGCACGTGCAATGGCCACGCGCTGCATCTGCCCACCCGACAGCTGGGAGGGCCGCTTGTGCGAATGCTCCGCCAAACCCACAGTTTCCAGGGCAGCCAGGGCGCGGCGTCGTCGTTGCCCACGCGAAACCCCCGAAAGCGTAAGTGCCAGCTCCACATTGGCCACCACGCTTTGGTGCGGGATCAGGTTGTAGCTTTGAAACACGAAACCCACGCGCGCATTGCGGTAGGCGTCCCAGTCGCGGTCTTTGTAGTGGGCGGTGGAAACGCCGTCGATCACCAGATCGCCTGAATCGAAGTGGTCCAGCCCGCCGATCACGTTCAGCATGGTGGTTTTACCCGAGCCCGAGGCACCCAGAATCGCCACAAACTCGTTGTCGCGGAAAGTTACACTCACGTCATCCAGCGCCACCTGCGTCAATGCACTGGTGACATAGGATTTTGAGATTTCGCGGAGCTCAAGCATGCCTTCAGTCTATGCAGCATCGCCTCGGGTGCGAACGCGGGTTCATTATTAGGGATAGCGGTGTTATTAGGGTGCCGCTGCGTTGAGGGTGCCACTGCGTTGAGGGTGGCGCCCACATTAATGACGACGCCGCATTGGCGGCCCACTTGCATTGGCGCCGTCGCCGCACAGGGGACGCTCGCCGTTCGTGCCTCTCACAGCAGCTAGCACCAGCGACCAGACACCGCCGCACAGGGTGCGCCCACTCCTCCCACCATCGCTAGTGCCGCCGCCCAGCCACCGACCGCCCTGGTCTCAGACCCCAGACATTTGTCTCACAGGCCAGCCCTATGCCTCACAAATACTGACATTTCGTCCGTTCCCTATAAAACCCCATGAAATTTTTATAGGGAAGGGATGATTTTGCCTGTGTTTGGGTTTGTATACCCTGAAGTGCGTGAGTAAGACTTATACCCCAGCCTCGGCTTACACCCCCGCCTCAGCGCTGGGTCGAAATGCACGTCTGATTTATGGTGCGATTGCAGCAATAACTTGGTTCGGTTTCAGTGCCACTGTAATTATTACTGCCTGCGACGGCTACGCGCGCGGCAATGTGGACCCCGGCATGTTTGGCACCAGTGCCCCGGGCTGGTCCGGCGCCCCTACCCGACTGTTTGAAACATTTAGCTACTTCACGGAATGGTCAAACATCCTGGTTGCGGTGGTGGCCACGTACCTGGCACGCCATCAGGGCCCGGCCAGTAACTGGTGGCGAGCTTTGCAGCTGTGCGCCACCATGATGATCACCGTGACCGGCATTGTTTACGCTGGTTTTATTGGCCCTTACAAGCAGCTTTCGGGTTGGGATTACCTAACTAACCCAATTCAGCACATCATAGTTCCCCTGGCCATGGTGCTGGCTTGGTTTGTCATCGGCCCACGTGGGGGCATTGATCGAGGCGTAATTTTGCGCTCTCTAGTGATTCCGGTGGTGTGGGTGCCTTTCATTCTGATTCGCGGCGCCATTACCCACACTTATCCTTATGGATTTTTGAACGTGGAGGTGCTTGGCTACGCGGTCTCACTGATGGCTATTGGTTTCACGCTGGTTTTTGCGCTGGTGTGCATCTTGATTTTCGCCGGTTTTGACCGCTGGCTGGTGCGCCGCGCTCAGCACTAACGCCTATTTACCGGGCATTTGGGGTCGACGTCGTGGTACGTCGGCCCTCCTTATATAGTCGCCCCTCCTTATATATAGGTACAAACGACGACGCCGTTCACCAGTTTTCCTCACCGCGCATGACCGCGCATGGTCGACCCCAGCCAGGCAGCCCACCCGCCAACTCCACCCACCGTAAGGTCCAGGCTCCACCCATCGTAAGGTCCAGACAGGCCCTATGAGCGCCGTCGAGCCTAAATATCAGCAACGCAAGTCATCAGACCTTCAAGGAAGCAACAGGAGAGAATTCGGGTTTAACACGTTTTAATGGTAGGGCGCAGCTCGCCAGCCCTCCCGTTCAAGCCATCCCAGCTCTAAACTTCAAACCCAAAAGCCACTGCCCACACTTCCAAAACACCAAAGCCAACCAGCATCAACCAGTTAGCAAACCGGTCCCCACCTGCAACTATGCGTATATTTTCAGCGTTATAGCCGTGTTAAATAGCCCAGAAAATTACCCCCTTGACAAGGCTTAACCACCCCCTCTGAAACAATGCCTAACAAACTGGTTGTGACGTGCAGTCATGCGCACAAAGCCTGCCGGGAGGGCACGGCTATCACACTTTAGGTTAACAACTGATATGGTTTTAATATAACTTCTTAACTTAAATTCGAGGCTTTTTCCTTAAAGTTTCCTGAGAGTATTCTTGGGTTCCACTTAAGGAATGATCACGCTTGGTTAACATATTGTCACACCAACCCCAGACCCTGCCCTCAAAAGTGCCTCTGACCTGCACTTTCAGCATATTCCCAGGTAATATAAAAGATAACAACTAATAAAATTAAGCTTTTATAACGCCTGTCACTGGGCTTTAATTCTGGCCAAATTAAGACCTATTCTGACACCACTTGAGTTCCCAAGAAGAGTTATCGGAGTAGTAGACGTGGCACAGGAAATTTCACGGCGTAACATCGCCAAGGGTGCTGCCTGGTCAGTACCAGCCATTGCGATCGCTAGCCCTGCGGTTGCGGCTGCAACCAGTGCTTGCACCCCTGACAAGAAGCGCATCATCGACGAGGCATTCAACTCCATTTGCCTGATGGCCTATTGGACCGAGCCCTGCTGGGGCCTTGGTAACGGCTGCAACAAGGTGCCTAGCTTCAACGTCATCAACCTCAGCCGTTACGAGGTCAACGCCAGCATTAAGAACCCGCTGAAGATTCACTTCGAGGCCATCCGCACCTCTCGCTCTGGCCTCGTACCCAACGGCCCGGCCAAGCCCACCACCAGCTGGGGCTACATTGACAACTACACCCGCAACGTCAATGTTTACACCGGCGACATGGGCTACCAGAAGGGCATCTCCTGGAACTGGACCTTCAACCAGGTTCAGGGTGGTCACGCCGGCACCCCCATTCGCTCTGCCGAGTGGGCCGTTGACCGTGACAACCAGGCTGACTTCTCCTTCAGCACCGGTATGACCGAGGGCGGCGGCATTATCGTTCAGGCCACCCTGATGTCCCTGCCTAAGGTGACCATCAAGCGTAAGTCGATCGAAGAGGCTCACAACATCGACCTCGAGCGCTGCGAGGAATACATCAAGATCAAGAATGAGACCGCCACCGTAAAGATGATTTACGGCGGCCCGCTGCTGAGCAGCTCTACCGGTGTTCTGTGGAAGACCAACGGGCACAGCTACACAATTCCCGGCGGCACCCACTCTTGGAACGTGGGTGAGTCTTGGTGGAGCTGCTCGGTTGGTAACTGGGTCTCTGACACCCTGCCTCCGCGCGGTAGCCGTGGCTCCGAGTCCACCGACGGTCGTTTCTGATTCTAAGAAGCCCCATACTTTAAGGACGAATTATGGTTTCGCGTCGCGAACTAATCATTGGCACCGCCACCGCTACGGCGGCTGTGTCTCTGTCGGCCGGTGCTTTTGCGGCCCCCTCCCCCGACAAGAAAAAGGTTTCCTCTACCGAAGCCCGCAAGGTTATCGACGAGGTTCTCTCTGCTGTCGCTTGGGGTGGCCTGACCGCCTACTGGACCGAGCCGAGCGACGGCCTGGCCAACGGCTTTAGTAAGGTACCCAGCTTCAACCTGATCAACCTCAGCGACTACGCCCTAACCGTAGCCAGCCCTTGGATGATCACTTTCTCTGCGGTGCGCGCTGACGGTACTGCCGCTCGCCCCAACGGTCCGCTACTAGCGTCCACCTCCTGGGGTAAGACCAGCCGCGTAAACCGTAACGACGCCGTCGACGAGCAGGCCGCCCGCACTTGGACCTGGACCGCCAAGGGGCTAAACGGCAAGGGTTACGTACCCGCAGCTCGTCGTCGCGGTGGCGACAACATCGCAGACATGGCCTTCTCTACCGGCACCACCTGGGGCGGCATCAAGATTCGCGCTACCCTAAGCCAGGCGCCGGTGCTCTACCCGAGCCTGCAGGAGATCGAGGCTGTTAAGGGCGTGTCCCTGGCCGGCGAAAGCGCTTACTACGCCAACGCCATCAAGTCTCAGCCCAAGTCCTACTTCCACCTCTACGACCACCACGCTCAGGCTGGTAAGGCCGTGTGGCGCAACAACGGCGACTCCTTCAACCTGCCCGGCGGCACTTTGCGCTGGAGCGAGGGAGACTCCTTCTGGAGCACCGAAGTAGGTAACTTCTGCTCGGAGATGCGCCCCATCGGCGTGGTTCGCGGCCAGAACGCTGACGGTATCTTCTAAAAGAAACCTTCTTCCTTTCTACGACGACGCAGGCAATGCCTCAAGATTTTCTTGGGTATTGCCTGCGTCATTTGCATATGTAAAGCTGACCAAATCCGACTTTGAGAGTATGTGCACAATTTTCTCAGGATATTTTAAGGAAAGGTCATTTTTAGGCGACATTTCGCGCCTTTTATAGAGATCATACAAGTTTTGCCGCTTTTCTTTGGCTCAGTTATAGTTCTTGGTGTTGATAGGAGTTAAGACATCAGATCAGCTTAGGTTGTCAACATCGTGCCCTTACGGTGGCGACAGGCTTTGATTCGCGGCTGCGCATCTTTCCCCAGGTGCGTATCCAGGTCAAGCAAAGCTGCTCTGCGGCCTTCAACTGGATGAGGCTTGCCATCCATTAAATTGCAGGCCATCCCCGACTTGCGTCGGAGCGGACTGTGCCTCACCCCTTTCCTATTGTCCGCTCCGGCGCGTTCCCGTATTCAGGGCAGTCTTCCCATATGTATTCAGGCCAACCTCCCCACGTTCAGGCCCGTTTTCCGTAGCGCCTTCCTGCACCCAGAGCCGCATCCCCTCGCCCAGAGCCACATTCGCGCATTTAGGCCCGTTTGCGCATGTCAATGAGCGGGCAGCGGCTTAAATCTAGGCGCACATTGATCCACTGTTCTATTTCTAGAGGCGCACTAGTGCGTAGCGTGAGCGGGTCAGCTGCGGCCGCCTCCAAGCTGGCTTGTACCAGGTAGCTGCCTTGGCTCATAGTCACTGACTCGACGCCGGCCTGCGCAACCCCATCCCCTAGGCTTGCGTCAGCGGGGGCTAGCGACCAGGCCCCTGGTGCGGGGGCGAGGATCTGCCCGTACTCTAGCTTTAGCGGCAGTTCCAGTGCTGCGACGGCGTCGGCATCCAAGAAGGGACCAAAACCCAAAAAGCGAGCCACCTGCACGCCACCAGGATCAGCCCACAACCCCTCAGGAGTGTCCAGGCGAAGCAGGCGCCCACCAGCCATAATGCCCACCACGTCAGCTACTCGCATGGCTTCGTCTTGATCGTGGGTGACGTAAATGGCGCTGGTGCCACGCTCGCGCAAAATACTGCGGATGTCGCGCGCCAGGCCTTCACGCAGTGAGCGGTCAAGCGCCGAGAGCGGCTCATCTAGCAGCAGCAGGCGCGGATTAGGGGCTAGGGCGCGCGCCAGGGCCACACGCTGGGCTTGGCCGCCTGAAAGCTCGGTTACCGGCGAGTTTGCGTAAGCACTCATGCCCACCAGCTCAAGCATTTGGGCCACTACCTTTTCAGAGTGGCGCCCCACCCCGTAGGCCACGTTTTCGGCCACGCTCAGGTTGTTGAACAGCTGGCCGTCTTGGAACATCAACACGAATCCGCGCTGATGCACCGGCACTTGCAACACTGATTCACCCGCATAGCAGATGTCGCCGCCACTGACGTCCACCAGCCCGCCCACTGCGCGCAGCAGCGTGGATTTGCCGCTGCCACTGTCTCCTAGTAGGGCCAGGGTTTGCCCGGGGGCTAGGTTTAGGCTCACATTGGCGACGGCGTCGACGTCGCGCCCAGGGTAGCGCACCCGTAGGTTTTTTATCTCTAGCTGCGCGCTAGTGGAAGTGGGCGCAAAACTGTTGGAGGCCGCCGGCGCCGAGACCTGGGACGCGCCGCTGCGCCGCGAAAAAATACCTTTTAGATTCATAATCAATCCTTATTAATTGCGCTGGCGGCGCGCTTCCTGCCCACGCCTGGCCTGTGGCTGCTGGCAGTCTTTTGGCCGACCAACCCCTTGGCGCTGGTGCAATTCTTTGCGCCCACGCCTGGCTTGCGGGTGCCTGGCTTGCGGGTGCCTGGCCTGCGGGTAGTGGCGCGGCCTTGCAGATACTCGCAGATCAACATGATTGAGGCGCTTCCTAGAGCCAATACCACTGCGCCCGCAATCGCCATACCCTGGTTTACAGCGCCCGGGCGGCTAATTAGCTGGGCCACCACCACCGGCAGGGTGGGGCTTTGCGGGCGAGCCAGGAATGAGGTGGCCCCAAACTCGCCCAGGCTTGTGGCCAGGGCAAAACCTGCGGCTAAACCGCCGCTACGCCACAGCACTGGCCCATCCACGCTGCCTATCACCCGCCCTGGCCCAGCCCCCAGGGAGGCAGCAGCCTCGCGTTGACGTGGGTCAATTCCTCGCAGCGCCGGCACCAAAGTACGCACCACCAGCGGCACTGCCACCACGGCTTGGGCTAGCGGCACAATCCACCAAGATTTAGTTAAGGCCAGCGGTGGGCGCGCCAGGGTGATTAGGAAACCAAAACCCACAGTTACCGCACTAACCCCCAGTGGCAGCATGAAGAATCCATCTAGCCACACCAGGCCTCGTTTAGCCCAGGTGGAGCGGGGTTGGCGTGAAACCACTATGGCAATACACACCCCAACCACCAGGGCGATAGCCCCGGCGGTTAGGGCGGTTCGCAGCGAGAACCAGGCGGCTTGTTCTACGCTCACCAGCAAAGCTGGGGTGGCTTGTGGGTTAAACAGCTCCAGGTAGTTGGCTAGGGTCCACTCGCCGCTACGTTTAAATGAACGCACCAGCAGCGAGGCTATCGGGGCCACCAGCAGGCCACCAATGAGCGCCGTCGTGAACGCAATAGCCGGCAGGTCACGCCAGGTAAGGGCGCTAGCGGGGACCTGGCCCACCCAGTCACTGCGTGCCCCAAAGCGGCGTCGGGCCCGCTCAGCAACCAGCAAACAAGCCGCCACCAGCACAATCTGCGCAACCGAAAGCACGGCGGCACCACGCAAATCAAGGAACTGGGCGGTGAGCACGTAGATTTCAGTTTCAATCGTGCTCACCCCACGCCCACCAAGCACCAGCACCACCCCGTAAGCGGTGCAGCAGTACAGGAAGGTCACTGAGGCGGCCGCCGCGATCATGGGTGCCAAGCGCGGCAAGGTGATAGTGAAAAACACTCGCGCCGGCCCGGCCCCCAAACTGGCTGCCGCCTGGGCGGGACGCGGGTCCAGCTGCGCCCAGAAGCTACCTACTTGGCGCAGCATGAAGCCGTAGTTGAAAAACACCATGGCGGCAATAACCGCCTGTGAGGTGCCATCTAAACCCAGTGATTCTAGCCAGCCGCCCTTGGTTAGCAGCGAATGGAAAGCCACCCCCACAGCCACGCTCGGCAGCACGAAAGGCACAATCACCAGCGCTTTTAGCAACCCCACCCCCACAAAACGACGGCGGTAAAGCAGGTGTGCCCCGGGCAGGGCGGCGAGTGCACTAATTCCTGTAGCCCAGGCGGCCTGGTACAGGGTTTGGCCCACCACGCGGCTGGTGCGTTCGCGCAGGAACACTTCGCCCACCCCGGCCAGGTCAAGGCGGCCGTTATTAACCAGGCCGCGCATCACCAAACTGGCCACTGGCCAGGCGAAAAACAGTCCCAGGAAGCCTAGCGGTAAAGCTATTGCCAGGCTCCAAGCCAGTTTTTGGCTGAAGGTTATGCGCGGCCCGATGCGCTGGGTCCCGGCATGGTGGTCCCCGCTCTGGATTTTTTCTGGCGTGCCGCTCACTTGCCGACGGCGCTGGCCCATAGCTTGAGCCACTGTTCACGCTCCGCTGCGATCTTGGCAGGGGTAACCTCTACCGGCTTTTTGGCCAGCGGGCCGAACTTGGCCAGCGCCTCGGGCAGCTGCACGGATGAGTCCACCGGGTACATGTACATCTTCTTGGGAATGTCTGCCTGCACATTTTTAGACAGCATCCAGTTAATGAAGGCCTGACCACCTGCCGGGTTGGCGGCGCCCTTAAGCACACCGGCGTATTCCACCTGGCGGAAAGCGGTGTCTAACAGGGCTGCGGTGGTGGTGGAGGCGCCGTCCTTGCTGACCGTGTAGGAGGGCGAGGAGGCGTAGGAAACCACGATCGGATAGGCGCCCTTACCCTCACCGGCACTGAAATCGGTGTTGTAGGCTTCGGTCCAGCCCGAGGCGATCTTAGCGCCGCCCTTAACCAGGGTCTTCCAGTAGTCGCTGAACTTGTCGGCACCGAAGTGGCCTACCGTTGCCAGCATCCAGGCCAGGCCAGGGGTGGAGGTGGTGGGGTTGATGGCCACCAGCAGCTTGGCGTATTCAGGCTTAGCCAGGTCCTCGAAAGTCTTGGGCTCAGCCAGGTTGTGGCTGGTGAAGTAGGTTTTGTCGATATTGATGGCCACGTCCCCCATGTCGATAGGCACCAGCGCACGGTTGTTGTCTACCAGGTACTTTTCGGCGCTTTCCGGAATGGTGTCCACGGTGCGGTCTTTGTCGATCACGCCTTGAGATAGCAGGCGGGAGGCGTAGGTGTTGTCCACGCCGAAGCACACGTCACCTTGGGGGGCGTCCTTGGACAGGATCAGCTTGTTGACCAGCTCGCCGCCGTCGCCGCCGTCCACGATTTCCAACTTGAAACCGCTAGTTTTCTCAAATTCTTTCTTGAGGTTGTCAGAAACCTGGAAAGAACTGTGGGTTACCACCGTGACTTTTTTGGCGTCAGCCTTGGTGTCTTGCCCACATGCCGCCAGTGTGGCCGCGCCGGCCAGGGCGAGGGCGCCACCAATTACTCCACGACGGGTTAGAACGTGACCAGTTAGCATTACTTCCTCCTGCTTGAGCTGGAGGGGAAGAGAGCCCGACTCCCTTACGCCGGTATTACCCGGATCAGGTTCGAGGGTCTGCGCCAAGCGCACTCTCAGCACCGCGTGGTGCTCCCCTGGGGTTTGCATTTACATGGTACTAGTTATTGCCACGTTTTACTGCCTCTAGCATCAGCTGCGCCACGTCCATAACCCGCACGTCTTCAGCGCCTTGGCTGGCCACGCCGTCGGAAAGCATGGTGGTGCAGAAGGGGCAGGCAGTGGCCACGATTTTGGCCCCCGTGTCTAGGGCTTCGCGGGCGCGGGTGGCTGCAATGCGGGTGCCGATGGTTTCTTCCATGAAGGCGCGCGCGCCACCGCCACCACAGCAGAAAGCGCGTTCGTGGTTGCGTGGCATTTCCACCTGTTCGGCGCCGGTTGCGGCCAGGAGTTCACGCGGCGGAGAGTAGATCCGGTTGTGTCGTCCCAGGTAGCAGGCGTCGTGGTAGGTGACTTTGGGGGTTAGTTGCAGGCCCTGCACTGCAGCAGGTTTTGCCGACGACGCCGCAGAGTCCGCCTGGGTGCTTGCCGCTGCGGATGGTGCCTGCTGCGCCGGGACAGTTTCCGACGCCGCTACCGACGCCGTCGCTGCCTGCTGCGCGGACGCCGTCGCCGCTGTGGGGGCCACCGGCTTTAGGCGACCTTCACGCACCAACTGATTTAGCAGCTGGGTGTGGTGCAGCACCTGATAGTTACCTCCCACCTGCGGGTATTCACGCGAAATAGTGTTGAAGCAGTGGGCGCAGGTAACCACAATGCGCTTGGCGCCAACCTCGTTCAAGGTTTCAACGTTTTGCGCAGCCAAAGTTTGGAACAGGATCTCATTACCGGCGCGGCGGGCGGGATCACCAGTACAGGATTCGCCGTCGCCCAAAACCGCGAAAGAAACCCCGGCAATATGCAGCAGCTCAGCCACCGCGCGGGTAGTTTTCTTGGCGCGATCCTCATAGGCACCAGCGCAACCCACCCAGAACAGGTAGTCCACTTCGCTGGCATCTTCCACATCCACGCCCACCACGGGCACATCAAATTCCAGGCCCTTAGCCCACTCCAGGCGCTTGCGCGGGGGCAGACCCCAGGGGTTGCCTTTAGATTCAAGCTTGCGGAACATTTGCCCAAGTTCCTTGGGGAAAGCCGACTCCATAAGCACCTGGTTGCGACGCAGGTCAATCACGCGGTCAATATGCTCAATGTCCACCGGGCACTGATCCACGCAAGCCCCGCAGGTGGTGCAGGCCCACAGCGCAGCCTCGCCGATGACTTCGCCAACCAGTGGGGCGGGTTTGGTGGCCACGCCAGTTTCCGACGGCGCTGCTTTGGCCTGCAGCAGCGCCCCCAAAATGTCTTGGGTGTGGGCACTGTTTTCGGCCAGGCCCAGGGAGGTGTTTACGCTCAAACCGTCACGCACCCCCAGGTGCACTGGGCGCTGAGCGAGCTGCTCGTCGCTGACCTCTTCAGGTTCCACCCCTAGCTGCTGGGCAGCGGCAATGAAGGGGGCCACGGCGGCGTGGTGGTCACGCAAAGCCAGGGTGAAAAGCTTGGGCGAAAGCGGCTTGCCGGTGTTCCAGGCCGGGCATAGATCCTGGCAGCGGCCGCATTCAGTGCAGGCAGAAAAGTCCGCTAGAGCTTTCCAATGGAACTGCTCGATCCGGCTAACCCCAAAGTTAGGTTCGGCGTCGGACTCTTCAAGCTCATCGAGTAAATCGACAGTTAAGGGTTTGCCGTCCACAATCATGGGCTCAAGCGGACCCAAAGCGGAGGTGCCGTCGTCGTGCTTGCGGGCGTAGATGGTGATAAAAGCCAGGAAACGGTGCCAGGCCACGCCCATAGACGGCTGCAAGCCCACAATCACAAACCAGGTCATGGAGCACAGGATCTTAACCAGCGCCAACACCGCAATGACATTGGCCAACGTATCCGGATTGGCGCCCTGACCCAGTGGGCGGCCTAACCAACCAAAAATCGGGAAATGCACCCAGCTAGCCGACTGCTCGTGCTGGGCGGCACTAAGCCAAGCCGATTCGGCCACGCGCAGCAAATCTACGCAGCCCACTACGGCCACAATAGTGGCCTCCACAAACCGCGCCTGCCAGCGGGTTGAGCCGGTAAAACGCGACTTGCGGCCGTGAGCGGTGTTAACGCTGCGCACCACAATCAAGCCAATAATGGCGATCGTGGAGGCTAAAGCAATAAATTCAACAAGCCATTCCCAGGGCGGAAAATGCCCGATTAGCGGCAGTGCCCAGTCGGGGCTAAAAATCTGCGCATAGCCGGTGACCAGCGTAAAGAACAGGATCGGGAAGGACACCATCACTAGCCAGTGGGCTAGTCGGATCCAGGGACGGCCTTTAAAGTCCTGGTGGCACAGGACTTTCACCAGCAAAGTTTTAAGGCGTTTGCCCACCGGGTGCAGGCGCTGACGGTCTACCGGGGCGCCCAGGCGGAAGCGGTTAGCGATAGTTAGGCAGGCGCGAGTGAAGAAACCCAGGCCTACCAGGGTGGCGATGACGGCTAGTGCGCCGCAGATCCACTGGATTACAGAAATATGGTTCATGCGCCCAGTCCCTGCCAGTATTGGCGAACAAAACGCAGCCCGGTTAAGGGTGCTGAAAAACGCAACCCAATTGCTTCGCCGGATTGCGTTAGGCGGTATGCCAACATGCCAGGCCCACAAACACTCATGCTTATAGCCTACCGGCAGCTAGTTATGTGCACTGTTAGCTAAGCCCACCCCCTGGTGTGGCAAGGGCCGCGCGCTTAGGCTCTGCCAACCTAAGGGCCCACAGCTGGTCGGGCAGGGCTAGCCGGACCGTCAGCAGCTTTGCCCGCGTCACCGCCCACCCCAGATGCACCCCAAGCGGACGCCGGGTCAAGCAGCTGCCGGGCCAGCCAAACAGGCCTTGTTGCCAGCCCGGCCAGCGAGTGTCAGGCTTCGATCTGCTTGGGCTGGTTGTGGCCCTCGAACCAGACGGCGGCGCTACGCAGGGTGAGCTCGCGGGTAAGGGTTAGCACTGCGCCAGAAATAATGGCGAATGCAGCCAGTTCGGCCACCGCATAGGTAGCTAGTTTGGTCTGGTCGTTGGGGGCCGGGCGGCCGGTCACTGCCCGCCAGCTTAGGGAAACTACCTTGTCAGCCACGTAGCCGGAGGCGAAGGTGGCCGCCGCTGCGGTCAGCTTCCAGGTGAGGTCTTGCTTCTTGTTGCTATTAGCCATGGCTAAATTCTAGCGACGACGCCGCCCGCTCTCGACCTACTTATGGCCTCCCTCTCGGTCTCTGCCCACCTACGAGACCCAGCAAATGCGCCTCCGGCGCAGCAGCAAACCCAAGTGAACTGCGATCACTACCCGAATGCCTTCTTCGCAACCTGCAACTGCGTCTACTGCAAATATTGGCTACTTAATTCTCTTTACTTTTGGGATAAATCATACGCGCTAAATAAATTCCCAAAGCTTTCAGGTAATTACAAATATCTCGTCGCTCGTTAGGGCCATCATAAATCGACATGAACGATTCGTTCTTGCTAGCCTTCAGCACATCCAATGCCTTTTTACTATTAAAAAAATTCCTATTTTCGAAATCACTATATTTATATGTTGACGCCAAGGTAACAACACCAACTGTCACATCAACACCATATTCTTCAAAAGGAATTACGATCGGCACAGACATAAAACTTTTCCACCGCGTCGCCGAAATATTCTTATCATCTTTCAACTTAACTAGTCCAAGCTTAAGTTGATCAATAGGAATAATTTTTGGAGCACCTTCACAAAAGGCTTGCACCGATGCAACTTTTTCCGCATTCGACGAGTCAACAGCTTCAGTCCTTCGAAGATCAGTAGCAAATGTTGGGCCGACAGAATTAGTCCAAACTCGTAAAACCTTTTTACTTACATCTCCCTCAAGATCCAGGAACCAACATTCAATCTTGAGTAACTCGCCTTTTCGTGCATACTTTTCAATAACAATATCTCGAGCTAGCTTAGCGGACATTTCATAGCCATCCTCAACCAATTTCCTAAATTGTTTTTGGTGATTCGCCAGCCTTACCCATTCTCTCAATGCCTGATCATAAGGCAACACTTCACTATAGCTACCATCTTTGTTTCCACGAACAAGCAGTGCAGTTAAATTAGAAAAAACTTCAAGAATTTCGTCATGGAACTCATAAAATAGTGGCTCAATACCTAAAGCTTCAGCACGTTCAAGCTGAAATTTTTCATATCCATCAATACCACACTTCATGAAAGCATATACAGCACGCCTAGACGATACAATCTTACCACCATTTTTGCCATGTTGCTCCTCACTCTCACTCTTAATCTTTAAAATGCTTCTCACAAGTGGAGTATCAGTTAGACTAGAGCCGACAATAATGGTCGTACCCTGCGAAAACAACTTAGTTAATACTTTAAGACTACGATCATGACTTTCTTCATAATCTTCTTCCGAAAATACCAACTTACCACTTCTTATAAACTTGTCGCTTTTTCGTAAGTCAGCACCTTCTTTTTTTGCATCTTTATCTTCTTTAAATAAATCACCAAGAGCATAAGAGTAATTCTTACTACATATTCTACCATGCAGATGATGGATCTCTATTTTAGATAACTTTTCATTTCGCGCAAAAGCATAGTCATAACAAGGACCTCCTTTATCCCCCTCCCCATAAGCATATCCAACCAATCTCAGGTCGACACCAAAGTCCTTAAAGTCCTTGGTGGAAGTTTTTTCTTCTTTTTTTTCTTCCGCATATGGAAGATATAATTCTTTAATTATTGAATCTTCAATAAAGGTATCATAGTTTGACGTAACTATAGATACCGACTTTTTAAAGTCAACTGATAGCTTAATTACAAATTTTGCCAGTTCAGACAACAACCTCCCTTCTGACCAAGAATCACGATACAATGTCTCCCCAATGGAACTAACTATAGTATTGTCTTTGTCTTTTTTTTCAGCATAAGAAGCTGCTATTGTAGCCTTGAATTCAGGAGTATGGTCCTTACTTGTAAAGAAGTTCGTGCAGGCAGCACTAACTTTTTTAAAGCCGTATTGTTTAGCAAAGCCTAACATTGTTTTTTGCGCAACAAGTGTAACTAAGCTATCTCTCGAAACGCCACCAATCCTGTTTTTAATGACGCCGGAGCCGCAATATATGACAATATGGTTTGAATCAGCTACACTTCGATAAAGTTTACGCAGACTATCCTCGGTATCACTACGCAACTCAATACCTCAGCCTAATTAAAGTTAAGATAACCTACGACAAAATTAGGCTGCAGGCTCATCAAAATCATCAGCAGAGTTAGCTGTCTTTTTGACAAAGTCTTGAACATCACTCGGTTTTGGACGTCTCAATTTACTCACAATTTGACCCCACTCAGTGCCCGGGAACGCACTATCCATATATTCTTTAGTCTCTTTCCAAAGATCATCAAGCTCTTTTGAGCTATAGCCGCTCCGAAAATAAGACAAAGCGTTATCCCGCAAAGGCATAGTACCCTGAGTCATCTTAAATTTTCTTGCCACACATAGTGTCATGCTTACATTTGCAAACAGACACAATACACCCAAGCTTATATCAGCCAAGTTAAATCACACATTATCTAGGAATTGGTAAAACCCAAAATACACCAGAGGTGCGTGCGGCAATTCCCTCCCTCCGTGTTACAAAAGCGCGCAAAGACCGTCACACCAGGGTAAGTATCAAACAACAGGTTCAATTGAAGGTGGAGGCCACGCTTCCTTGATGGTACCAGGGCCCCACAAAACTGTACAGACCTCTGTAGCTTTTACCTAAGATCTTAGCGATAGAGCGCAGAATTTTTCACAAAGCACGAAACAAATCTTGACATGCCCCATAGGTAAAGGCTCCAATGACCAATCATGGCATAGTCTTACAAGCCCTTGAATCGGACACGTTCAGCCTAGCTAATCTAGCTAGACCAAAATACCTGAATGTCTTAACTAATGGACAATCTATTCTCGCAACCCTCTCATTGTGGCATGTGTGCTGTGGATTGAGTTTAAATTAACATAATCTTTCCAATTTAATATAGTCTCTGCTAAATTTCTACCCATAACCCTCAGGTAATCAACAACAATTAATCTTTTATTATTAATCTTACTATCTAGACCGCTAGAGGGAGCTGACTCGGATGAGTTACTATCGAAAAAATTAGAGTCTGATATTTTGTAGGTTGATGCAAGTGTAACAACGCCAACCACTATATCTACGTTATATTTTTTGGAAGGAACAGATAGTGGAACAGCCAAGAATGTCTTCCAGCGCCCAGCCGACGCATCTCTATTCTTCTTTTTATCGAATCCAACATTAAGCTCATCGAGGGAAATAATTTCAGGTATACCAGAACAATAGGCTTTCACAGAGGCAACCTTTTTCTCATTATCCCTAAGGATGCCCTCTTCTCTTCGAAGCCCAGTCGTAAACGTAGGCCCTACAGAATTAGTCCAAACCCGTAAAACTTTCTCATCGGACGATCCTTCCGCATATCCTACAAACCAAAACTCTATTTTTATTTTCTCTTCTTCACCAATAAGTTTTTTAAAAATTTCATCAATAACAATAGAAGACATTTCATAGCCATACTCAGAAATTTTTCTAGAAAATTTTGCTGTCTGGCCAATCCAATCTTCCAGAGCTAGCTCACACGGCAATTTACCGCCATACCCATCTATCCCTTGGGCACATAGTGCAATTAGATTTGAAAAAATATCAGGAATATCATTATAAGAATCAAACATCAATAATTTTATCCCTAAAACCTCAGCTCTGGATAATTGAAATTGATCAGAGATATCTTCGCTATCAATAGCTATTCTTCTCAAAATTGCATATATTCCAGCATGCGAACCCTCGCCTCGCTCCTTAATGGTTCTCTTAAATTCTAATAAACTTCTAACTAACGGTACATCATTAAGGCTGGCGCCAACTATAATTGTTGGCCCTTTTTCGAACCACTTGATAAGCTTTTTAACAGTCCTATCATGACCGTCTGCATAGTTTCGTTCCGAGAACACTAGAGAGCCGCGCAAGTCTCCGTTTTCGGTAATACTACCGTGAATATAATTGACTTCAATACTAGAGCCTTCTTTGTCACTCTGGAACAGGACTTTTGGCACCTTTTTGTGCTCGACCAGACTCCATTTAGGCAGCGGCTTTTTAGATTCCGAGTCTTCAGACGGATTAGGGTCATTGAGAAATTTCAGCCGTTCCCATATCGCACGCTCAATGTAAGTATCGTAATTTGTAGTAATTATCGAAATGCTTTTACCCATGCATGCGGATACAACAATAAAATCAACTAGTTTTTGTAATGTTCTACCACGATGCCATCCCGAATCTCTATACAACGCTTCAGCAAAAACTTTCTGAATGGCGTCATTATTTTCTATATTTATATTGTTTTCATTTTTCGCTAATGCTTCAACCATAGTAGCTTTTACTTCCAAAGGAACATCTTCATCATTAAGATATTCCTTTACCGCCTTACGGGCTAACTGAGGCTTTTCGTCATCCTCACGATCATCGAAAGCAGAACACGTCTCAAGGTTTTTAATAAGCTTAGAATCTGAACATTCCATCAGTTTATCAGCCACACGGTTAATCAGCCCTAGCCAGCCCACTCCAGTCCGATCAGCAGTAACTCCTGCACCACAATATATAACAATGGATTTTGAATCATTTACTTCATACCAGAGATCGCGTAGATCGGCTTCATTGTGCAATGACATCATCTTATGAACTCCCGAAAAATAAACTAATTTAAAAGAACTTAAATCAATAGCGCCACTTAATAATTAACACCGAACCTTAAGATATAAGTTTTTTAGTCAGATCACTATATTATAAGTTACTTAATATGTCCCCAATAATGCTTTCATCGTGAGATTCAACCTTTTCTGCGGTTTTTTTCCAAGGTATAATTTTAAGCTCATGTTTTTTAAATCGCTCAAATCTCCCTTCTTTATCAGCTTTTTCATATGTTCTAGAGAGGTTTTCTTTAATCTCATCCCACCGTCCCTCCTTCTCATTAGACTTCCCTTCATTAGAGGCCTTATTTTGTTCAGAAGAAACATTATCGCGAGACATTTTTAATCATCCCTTCATATAAGATGGACTAATACTGGATTAACTTCATTTTTTCACAAAGCAAATAGAGCCACATATTTCACACAGTGAGACCATCCATCGACCCGTGTTCCTTTAAACAGGTATAGCAGCTTAAAATGAACCCCCGTACAGACCCACGCACCCATACTACACCCCAGCCTCCTCAGATACAACAGAATATCATTCGTTAAACATTACAGATTGTAATATTGACATCGACAAATCTATAGATAATGGGTGTTTCAATCATAAAGTTTCACCACCTGCCTCACAGCCGAATACTCTAACTACTTCTACCTAAGATCTCATGCCAGCTATTCACAGACCTGATTAATTCACGCCAGTCACATCAGTCACACCAGAACAATTCTATACCTCAAGATTAACTTTAGATTTTTAAATTAGTTCTTCGTATGGGTTTAAATATTTACCCTAAATTAGTTTGTTTACTGTGCGCGAAACTTGGGCAAAATCGCCTCGCGTAGCGCCCTAAAGATATAGACTGATCAGACCTCCCCTAAGAAGCTTTCCAATTATTAGCTAAGTGGAGGTACTTACATACTCACATCATCAAGGAAGGTGTATCCGTGTTAGACAAAAAGGCTTTCTCAAAATGGCTGCAGGCGCGGCCTAGGCTAAACATTGCCACAAGTAACGCCTCACCCACTTTCAGCCAGGATCTACCCAGCGTTACTAGCGAACCCGACATCAGCCTGGAAATTGCTAAGCAGACCATTGTTGGTCAGGCTGCGCAGTTGATCCAGCAGGCCCAGGAGCTTGAGCAACAGGAGCAACTGCTTGAACAGCAAGCCCAGGAGCTTGAGCAGCGGACCGCAGAACTCGAGGAAGAGACCGAAGCTCACAAGCTCGACATGGACTACATTGACGAGCTGGACGCCCAAAAACACCAGATTGAACAGGAACTAGCAGAACTAAAACAGGAGCTATCTGACGCCAAGGAGTTAGCTACCAGCCAAGCATCTGATGAGGCTCTAGTTAGGGAAAACGAGCACCTAAACCAGCAGTTAGATCAGGCGCAAGGGCAGCTCGATAGCCTCAAAAACGACCTAATTGAAATGCAGAAAGAACTAGAAAAAACTGCAAGCCAGAAGGACTACTTCCAAGACCAAGCCAGGGTTGCTGACCAGGAACGTCTTGATACGGAAAAAGAACGCGATAACGCACAAAATGAGATGCGTAAATTAAGGCAACAAGTTAACCGCCTTAAGAAATCTGGCAATTCTGTAGCTGAGTCAAACTCTAAGCTCACTAAAGATTGGTTTACCCACCCTGGCCTAAAGCTTAGCGATTACACTAGGTTTAAGCTCGATATTGAGATTTGCTGGAATACTATCGACAGCAAACTACGTGAAAATTACCCACTTAAGGATTACACCATTAAGGATGGGTTCCTTGAGGATGCTAAAGAGACGCTGCCAAACGAATATGCTCGTCTGGTACGTATCTGCACCGAGATTATCTGCGGTATTTCGCGCCGATCCAGCAAGTCCGGCATTGTGGAAGTTGACCGCGTCAACCACAACGGCCCCAACAACAACTGCCCGGCAGTAACCCGTCAGCAGGATGGCGCTATCTCACGCAAGGTTAACGTCAAGCAGAACAGCCCTGCGGCGCCACGCTTGTACTACTGGTTGCTACCAGACCAGAGCGTAGAGCTAGCCACGATCGGTTTCCACGACGATTTCGACCCCGGCCGCTGACCAAGCTATCCCAAGCTAGCCGCCGCCTAACCAAATTGGCCTCGCACTAGCACAGAGCCCCTGCACTAATGCAGCAGCCAATACCAACAAAACTGCGCCCGCCAAATTTTGGCGGGCGCAGGCGTATCTATTGGCGTCTATTTGCGCCCTCGGGCGCGGGCCCTACGCCAGCCCACAACAGTCACCCAAACGCCAGCTATGGCCACGCCAAAGCCCAGGTTGGTCACAATAGACAAACTATCTAAGCGCTCTATGTGCATAGGGGGCCCCACCACCTTGGTGTCCTTAGTGTTTTGACACTTAATCACATAGGTGCCAGCAGTGGTTGAGGTAAAACTTCCCGGCGGGAACTTCGAACTACCTTCCTTATAGGCCACCGCTTTGCCAGCTGGATCGCTCACGCTACAGCTATCAACGTCCCTTGTGGTCAGAGAGTAGAGCATGTAGTTAGTCTTGGCCTCCAAGGCCACCTGCCCAGACTCGGGCAGCAGCTGCCCAGCCTTAAAGGAACCAGGGCCTCCCGTCAGGTACAACCAAGAGCCAGCCAGGGTCACCATGGGCACCACCAGCATCATGAACACGCCGATAATAAACAGACGCCAGCGGCCGCGTTGCTTCTTCTTACGGGGTACAGCCCGGTAGACAAAACGCCCCCCGGGAGCCAGGCGGTAGTGCCCAGCCGGTTCGTCGTCGTCGTTAGTAACGTTATAGCCCTCACGGACAGCCGAGCGGCCTGGAGCACGCGTCCCCTCACCACGAGAAGACTTGCGCCCCTCATGGTCAGCGCGATCCTTATCGTCAGACCAGTAACTATAGCTTCCGGTTATGTTGTCATAGCGGCCATAAACGTGGTCAGAGCGCCCCTCACGCCCGGCCTGGCCTTCACGCCCGGCCTGGCCCTCATGGCCATGCCCGGCCTCATGATCGCTCAGCCCCTCGGGTCCGGCCAGGCTTTCATGTTCAAAGTGGCCCTCATTTTCAGCTTCGCGCTCACGTTCGCGTTCACGGGCCCGCCTAACATACTCCGCCTCAGCGGCAGCAAAATCGCGCTTAGCGGCGCGGCGTTTAGCCCGACGCTCAGCCAGACGCCGCGCCTTAGCCTCACGCTCACGCTCAGCCTCGCGAGCCTGCTTTTCACGCAGAACGGCCAGCTCCTGAGGGTTCAAACGAACCCCGTATTTGGGCTGGCCGTCCTCAGTTTGGTAGTCGCTCACTTGGCCTGACGCAGCAGCTCTAGGGTCTCGCTAGCAACCTGCTCCTGCTTGACGTTAGCAACCACGTTCTCCACGAACAGGCGGCCGAGCACAATCGCAGTCACGGTGGGCAGGAAGCCCAGCAGCAAAGAGATCAGGAAGGCCACAAAGCCGTTCGAGTCAGTGCTGCCATAGCCGCCAGCATGACCGTAAATGGTAGTGAGGGAGTACACATGTACGGCTTTGGTGTTAGCAGCAGCACCCGCGCAGATCAGCCAGGTGAAGATGGCGGTGACGGTGATGGTCAGGTTAGCCAGCTTGGCGCCGGTTAGGGCAAAGGACTGCTTGAAACCAAAGTCGAACAGCGCACCAATCGGGCTGGGCTGGGCCGGGCCGGCCTGCGGGTAAGCACCATAGCCCTGCTGAGCGGCGTAAGCGTTGGGGTCGTAGCCAACAGCCGGAGCGCTGGCAGCCACAATCGGGTTACCGTAGGCGTCTAGCTGTACGCCACCGGCAGCGGTCTGAGCAGAGGGGGCGCCGTAGTAAGCACCTGCGGGGGCAGGGATGTCAGTAGCGGGAGCCGGGGCGCCGTAGGGCTGCTGGGGTTGGGGAACCTGGTTGTAGTCGGTCATAAAAGTCTGCCTCCAGTTAGATTTTCTTGGGGCTTTTAATACCCAGTTATGGGTTAGCCCTGATGGACTCCCCCTTAGCCTAACTCGAAAACCTTAGTTTCGTCTGGATCCGCGTTGCACAGTGACTTGTACTTCACCATCACTACCCGCCGCAAAAACGCGCGCACCTGCGTTAATACGCCAACGCAAAATGCGATTTTCTGCCTGTAGGGCAGCGTTTTGCTCTTCGAGCAGCAAAATCCGGCGGATCCCCTCTAAGTTAATTCCAGCTTGGCTGAGAGTTTGGATATAGCGCAGTTTTTCGACGTCGCTATAGGAGTAACGCCTCCCGCGCCCGCGTGCCCGCCTGGGACTAACTAAGCCCAGGCGGTCATATTGACGCAGCGTTTGTGGGTGCATCCCGGCCATTTGTGCGGCCGCAGACACCACATATACAGCCCGGTGGCGGGCGTCAGGCTCTAGTGAGCCGATCCCCTGGCCACGGCGTTTCACTTGGATACCGCTTCTTTGAGCTTAGCGCGCGGGTCGGCGTCACCCATGGCGGCGTCGAATTCTTCCAGAGCCTTACGGGCCTCGGCAGATAGCTGCTTAGGTACCGCAACTTCCAAGGTTACTAGCAGGTCAGTGTTGCCCTTGGGGGTGTGGGCACCCTTTCCGCGCAGTCGCACCACGCTTCCCGACGACGTGCCCGGCTTGACCTTAATCTTGCTGAAAGTGCCGTCAAAGTTAGGTACCTCAACGATGCCACCCAGGGCAGCTTCCTTCAGGGAGATGGGCACACTCAGGCGCAAATCTTTACCGTCCTGCTTGAACACCGGGTGGGGGCGAACCTTGATGTTAACCACCATGTCGCCGGCGTCGCCGCCGTCGGTGCCGGGGCGGCCTTTACCGCGCAGACGGATCTTTTGCCCGTCCTTAACGCCCGCCGGGATACGCACCTTAACGGCCCGCCCATCAGCAGTAATTTCCACCATGGTGCCGTTGACGGCGTCACGGAATTCCAGCGTGGCGTCAGTGACCACATCCTGGCCGCGCTTGGGGCGTGAGAAGCTGAAGTTGAAAGGCCCAGGGCGTCCATCACGACCACGCGTAGGCGAGGAGTAGCCGCCAAACATTTTCATCAGGTCATCAATGTTGATGTCTGCGCCAGCCGTGCCGCCAGCGAAACCGCCTGAGCTCGCGCCGCCGCCAAACATGGAGCCAAACAGGTCATTAAAGCCCGCGTTGGCCCCACCTGAACCGGAGGTGAAGCGCGCACCGCCACCAGCCATGGAACGGATAGCGTCATACTGCTTGCGGTCTTGCTCATTAGAGAGCACCGCGTAGGCCTCGCTGACCTCTTTGAACTTCTTCGCAGCCTCGGGATTGTCAGCGTTACGATCCGGGTGGTACTGCCTGGCTAGCTTGCGGTAAGCCTTCTTAATGGCGGTGGCGTCAGCGTCTTTAGCAACGCCTAGTACCGCGTAAAAATCCTTAGTCATCCAGTCTTGACTGGCCATAATGTGATCCCCACCTCCTAAATAAGGGGAAAGTCATTAATAGTTTCTTTTTTGGTTGCCGCTTTTTTCTTTAGCGACTTTATTTTTTATAGCGACGGCGCAGGTAAAAGCTCACCTGCGCCGTCGTTATTTGCATGGTGCTTAGGCCGGGTTGGCGACCTGCACGCGAGCGTGGCGGACCACGCGCTCGCCGAGCATGTAACCGGGCTGGATCACCAGGTTCACCGTAGGTTCGGTGACTTCAGCGGAATCCACTGCCATCAGGGCTTCATGCAGGTTGGGGTCGAATACGTCCCCGGCCTGGCCAAAGCGGGTAAGTGAGAACTTGTCTTTCAAGATGTTCTCAATTTTGCTGCCCACCGCTTCAAAGGAACCAACCAGGTCCCCGTGTTGGCGGGCTAGTTCGATCTCATCCAAGACCGGGATTAGCGCTTCAGTGACCTGCTGGGCGCCGGCTTCGCGGTGAGAGGCAGCCTGTTCGCGAGAGCGACGCACATAGGCGTTGTACTCCTGCTGCAGGTTGTACAGGTCAGCGCGGGCGCGGGCCAGCTGGTCCGTGATCTCGTCTAGCTTGACCTGTAACTCCTGGGCACTGACCTGACCGGCCTCGGCCGCCTCCTGGGCGGCGTCGGCTGCGTCTTGGGCCGCGTCAGCCGCGTCCTGGGCGGCCTGGTTGGCGGCGTCGGTGCGCTTCTGGACCTCGTCCGTGGCGGCCTTCTGGTTGGCGAGCGCCGTGTTCGCGGCGTCGCGGGTCACCTTGGCGACCTGCTCGAGCGCAGCAACGTTCTGCATCTTCGCCTCGGCGGAGGAGGAGAAGGAGCTGATGCCTGCCTGCTTGGTCTCCACGCTGCGCAGTCCATCGGAGTCGAGGTAGGGGGCGATCGCGTCGAGCGTGCCACCGCCGTTACGGTAGGCGGCCTGCGCGACGGAGGCGATCTGCTGCTTGCCTTCCTGGAAGGCGGCCTCGGCGGCGTCCGCGTCAGCCGACGCCTGATTGGCGGTTGCGGTCGCCTCGTTCAGCGCGATGGTGGCTTCGTTGAGGTCTTCGCCAGCAATCTGCGCGTTCTGCAGCGCGGTTGCGGCGCTGGCGTTCACCTCGGCGAGCTTGACCTCGATCTGGGCGACGCTCATCTTCGCAGCCTCTTCGGCAGCCTGGGCGGCAGCGATTTCTTCCTCAGAGGGGGCGGCTTGCGCCATCTGGGGCAGCACGAGGAGGGCGCAGGCGGCGATAGCCGTCAGGCCCATGCGAATGGTTCCGCGTCGTCTCATCGTTGTCTCATCTCGTCCGATTAGGTGCGCCGGTGCGCGCGTACTGGGAAAGAGCCTATCCACTTTCGCCACACTTAGCAACAAACACACCATAAAACTCAACTTTCACACATACAACAATCGCAACATTCATAACACCAGCACCATGATTACTGCGCAAATACCTACGTTTTCATAACACTTTCAACCATCACTGCGAGCCTCATCACACCCCCGCCACCACACCCCCGCCTGTCACAAAAGTCCACCATCCGGGACCATCGCGCCCCGGCCTCGTCGATGACAAACAATGAGAGGCATGAACCGTCGAATGTGCCGCTGACTGCGCGTCAGCACAAGCGACTGCCGCGCAGTCCCCCGACAGCGGGACGCGCCTCGACGCATGTTCACTTCACCGCATCTGCGGCCCGCCGGAGGGGAATCAGAGACGAACCACCCCTCACCTAAGGAGCCGCACAATGACCGCCAACGACTGGTCCTTCGAAACCAAGCAGATTCACGCCGGATACAACCTCGACCCCGCCACCGGCGCGACAGCACTGCCCATCTACCAGACCTCCTCCTACGCCTTTGAAGACACCGCGCAGGCCGCGAGCCGCTTCGCCCTGCAGGAGCTGGGCCCCATCTACACGCGCCTGACCAACCCGACGACCGACGGCGTCGCCGCCCGCATCGCGGCCCTCGAGGGAGGCGTCGGCGGCCTCCTCGTCTCCTCCGGCCAGTCCGCGACCGCCCTGTCGATCCTCGCCCTGGCCGTCGCCGGCAACAACGTGGTCGCCTCCCCCTCCCTGTACGGCGGCAGCGTCACCCTGCTGAAGAACACGCTGGGACGCCTGGGCATCGAGACCCGCTTCGTCGCGGACCCCCTCGACCCCGAGGCGTGGCGCGCGCTCGCCGACGACAAGACGGTCGCCTTCTACGGCGAGACCATCCCCAACCCGCAGGGCGACATCCTCGACATCGAACCGATCGCAACGGTCGCCCACGAGGTCGGCGTGCCCCTCATCGTCGACAACACGGTCGCCACCCCCTACCTGGTCCGCCCGATCGAGTGGGGCGCCGACATCGTCGTCCACTCGGCCACGAAGTACCTGGGCGGACACGGCACCTCGATCGCGGGCGCGATCGTCGACTCGGGCAACTTCGACTTCGCCTCCCAGCCCGAGCGCTTCCCCCTCTACAACACGCCGGACGAGTCCTACCACGGCCTCGTCTACGCCCGTGACCTGGGCGTGGGCGGCGCGCTGGGCGCGAACCTGGCGTTCCTGCTGCGCATCCAGACGCTCATCAACCGCGACCTGGGCGCCGTCACCTCCCCCTTCAACGCGTTCCTCATTTCGCAGGGCATCGAGACCCTGTCCCTGCGCATCGAGCGCCACGTCTCCAACGCGCTGGCGGTCGCCCGCTTCCTCGAGGCACACCCGGACGTCGAGTCCGTCAACTACGCGGGCCTGGAGTCCTCCCCCTACTACGAGCTGGGCAAGAAGTACGCGCCGCTGGGCACGGGCGGTCTGCTCTCCTTCGTCATCAAGGGCGGGTACGAGGCCGGCCGGGCCTTCGCGGACGGCGTGCAGCTCCTGCCGGTGGTCGCCAACATCGGCGACGCGAAGTCCCTCGTCATCCACCCGGCGTCGACGACGCACTCGCAGCTGACCGAGGAGGAGCTGGTCAAGGCCGGCGTCGCGCCCGGCACCGTGCGCCTGTCGATCGGCCTGGAGAACATCAAGGACATCCTCGCCGACCTGCAGCTCGGCTTCGACGCGGCCCGCGCGGCCACGGCCTAACAGACCCGTCGGCGGCCTCGGGGACGAATACACACACTCCTGAGGCTCCGAGGCCGCCGCTGCCCCTCCTCCGCCTCCCGCGAGAGCGAACCGCCCCTGCGAAAGAAGGACATCATGAGCCGTCACAACCTGCCCCCCGCACCCACGTCCGGCGCGTGGCGCGAGGGAGACCCGGTCGCCTTCCGCAAGTTCGCGAACCTGGGCGCTCAGCGCCTGGAAAACGGCGAGATCCTGCCCAGCGTGACGCTCGCCTACGAGACGTGGGGAGAGCTGGACGAGGCCGGCTCCAACGCGGTCCTCATCCTGCACGCGCTGACCGGCGACGCGCACGTGTACGGCGACACGGCGCCCGGCCAGCCGACCCCCGGCTGGTGGGACCAGATCGTGGGCCCGGGGCGCATCATCGACACGGACCGCTACTACGTGGTGGCCGCGAACGTGCTGGGTGGCT
>ERZ773027.447-NODE-447-length-26104-cov-7.390802_pt1 | contig 26104 bp, 19 predicted proteins | sample MGYA00511032_ERZ773027 | MGnify/ENA primary metagenome ERZ773027 (study PRJEB29015, sample SAMEA2738138) | human oral metagenome | biome: human oral; feature: human-associated habitat; material: saliva | place: China | collected 2190 ... | reverse complement strand
GGTTTTGCGTTGCAAAAGAGCCGCTTTTACCTTGCAAAACCTACACTTTTGGAAAGCAAAATAATAGGTTTTACAGTGTGTTGATAGAGAAATAGTTATGTGATATCTGCGTCTGTGAAAAATATTTATAATATTTTTTATTTTCCTCTCTTTATATCAGCCTTACATTGTTTTTATTTTTTGCTTTCTTTGTTCTGCTCATTGAAAGATGCAACAGAACAGTTTTACTTTCATAACAAGAGTTCTATACGTTATATTGAGGTTATATCGTTATACCCAAATTTCGTAATGCGCTATTCAAATCGCAGCATTTTACTCCTAAGGCTTGACATGCATCTGGAATTAGAACTCTCTTTTTACAGTGAGGATCTGATTTTTCGTAAGTAACTAATACCATATCCTTGGCTGCTGCTGTTGCAACTAGATAGGCATCAGCCACATCTGAATTTGCGTATGTATCAAGTGCTACTTGCTTAAACTTGTTATTTTGTGCCCAATTTAACGTTTCGGCATACTTTCCAAGCACCCCTCCATCAAGAGGGATATAGAATCCATCTACAGAATTTTTCTTTAGCCAAGTGGTTAATTCGTCTTTTCCTCGCTCAATTTCTTCCTTTACCTTTACGCTGGAATATATCTTTCCATCGTTGATAAGTTTGGCAATGCGTTGCCAAAAGGTAGGCCATACATCAGCGGGTAGCTGATTTTTCGATGTTATGAATATGTTCGTATCAAACAAATACCCCATGTTTTCTAACTTTTATATATAATCCTTCATAAACTTTGTGTAGGTTTTGCCATACAACCCCGTCAGTCGATAAGCCTCTGTGTAAGAGAGTTGTCTATTTCCAACAGCATTTTTAATGTGAATGGCAAATAGTCTACCCACGCGTTTTACACTGGTTCTATAATAGTTACCACCACTCCCTTGTTTCTTTTGTTTGATAGGACGGCGAGTATATTCCTGCCAAAAACGTTGATAATCCCGATTGCTCAATAAATCTAAGTCGTGTGCTCTGCGTGCTACTACAAGTTCACTCACACAAAACTTTCGGGCTATTTGTTTAATAGTATTATTCCAAATACCCCTTAGTTCTTGTTCAGGTACAAGAAATTCTGCTGCTACGCGGTCGCAATAGTTTTCTTCAACATCGTGGCTCAAAGTATAATTGGTATCAGCATGACCAGCACTGATTCCCAGCATTAGATGCACAGTCTCATGTATTAACGTAAATAATTGAGCTGCAGGGGCATCTCCGCTATTTACGAAGATATAAGGTGCAATCTTATTAACCAATGCAAAGCCTCTACATTCGCTGACTTTTAGAGGACGGTGTGTGTTATTACCGACTACTCCATTATAAGCAATAAAGACACCAATGTTTTCGAGTAATTCTGTTACCTTATTTACTGCATCTTTTGGAGTCGCAAATGCGAATGCCCATGTGGCTTCTAAATGTAAAGCAATGCGCAGTTTGTTTACAGTTTCAGAAATAGGAGTCTGTAATGTTACAGAATTTATGAATTGGCAAGTTTCAATCTCGTTATCTACAAGATAATCTTCAAGCCAGTCTTGTTTTTGTTGTACTGCATTTACAGTATCATATATATTTAAGTCAAAATGCTCGTTTCGTCCAGCTTCACCACGAAATACAGGGAAAGGCATACGTTCTATAGGAACGTTTTCTAAGAATAAGAAACCGAATGGAACGTTTACGCTTTTGGCAAAATTCTCCAATTGCTTGATAGTAGGTTCTTTGCTACCCTCCAACCAACTAGCTAATGCAACTTTAGGGTGCCTCTCCATATAGTCACCCTCTGTAAGACCAGCTCTTTGGATTGCCCAAATGTAGCGATCTGCATTGATGCTTATTCTTTCCACAATCGCTATTTTATATCTTTATATTGCAAAGTTACTTATTTTTTCTTTTAAATCCAAGATTTTGAATTTAAATTTATGATTAGATTATACCACTATGATAGTTTGCTATACAAAATCGAAATAAGTTTTTAAGTTGTTTACAGCCACTACTTCCAAGATGTTGAGAAACTGCGTTTTAGCATTTTTTGTTTTCTTTTCTTCGACTATTATAAGGATATAAAACTGTCTTGATTTTGTAAAGATAATTTTATCAAAGAATGGTAATTTCGTTTTGACGTTGCGAAAGCGTAAGTTTTGCGTTGCAAAAGAGCCGCTTTTACCGTGCAAAACCTACGCTTTTGGAATGCAAAACAACACGTTTTATAACACGCTGATGTATAGATAGTTACCAGATAGTTATGCTTGTGAAAAATATTTACACTATTATAGTTTGTTTTTCAAGGTATCTTGATAGTTCTGTATCTATTTTAATAAAAGATTAATGTGATTTTGTTTATCATTTGAAGAATTGTTGTTGAGCCTGTATTTGAATAAAAAGAAATACGCCTAAATAGTTATACGACACTACAACCTAATGTTTTTAATATAGAGGTACACAATGATGGATTCCCTTTTTCAACTTGCCTGCAACACAGTTGCGCTGTTTGGGACACTGTAAAGAAAGCAGAAGAAAAAGCTATTTTTTACTTAATATTATAAAATAAAAGCCTTATCTTTGCAGTACAAGTAACAAACAACTAAAAATAATGCCTATATATAACCAAGAATTAGCAAGTTTATTAGGTTTGTGGCAATGTAATAACAAAACAAAAAATATGATAGCAAGAAGTTTATTCATCACTGTTCTTCTTAGTTGTATATGTTTTTCAACACATGCACAAGAGAGTTATCACGGCAAAGTAGTAGATAGTAACCAGAAAGCTATTTCTTTTGCAAATGTAGTTTTGCTAAATGACACTGACTCGTCGTTTGTTACGGGTGTGGTAACAGGCGAAAAGGGTGAGTTTAAAATTGAGAATGCATTAAAAGGATTGCTGAGAGTGTCGTGTATTGGATACGATACTAAGATAATCCACGCAAGAACCAACGAACCTCTTGTTATTTGCTTGACAGCCAATGCCGTCAATATGGAAGAAGTTGTTGTTAAGTCGGACAAGCCTGTCACACGCATAGAGGGAGATGCACTGGTTACAATGGTGAAGGGTACGATTCTTGAGCGGTTAGGCAATGCTAAAGACGTCATTGCCCGTTTACCGGGTGTAATCAGCAATCAAGGCGGTATCGAGGTTTTTGGAAAGGGTGCGCCTGTAATCTATATCAATGGTCGGAAAGTAAATAACGACAATTTGCTGGAACAACTCAAGTCAAACAAAATAAAGAAAGTGGAAGTTGTAACAAATCCTGGTGCGCGCTACAATGCCACCGTAAAGGCAGTAATACGTATTACAGCCGAAAGAGAGTCGGGCGAAGGTTTTGCATTTGACAGTACTACCAAGCTGAATTATTGCGATTATCTCTACGGCTCTGAGGTTGTTAATATGAACTACCGCATTAACAAACTTGATATATTTGCTGATTTGGAATATTCGAGAAGCAAGATGAAAGGAGCAGGTAGCAACCTGCAAAATATATGGCTTTCCTCATTACATACGCAAAATATCGACATAAAGTCGAAGGATCGTTCGCAAATGTATGACGGTCGAATAGGTTTCAACTATACGTTCTCGCCTATTCATTCGTTGGGTGTGTACTATAAAGTAACACACACGCCTCACAAGGTTTGGGGGATGGCTCAGACAAAATCGTGGATAGACAATATATTGGAAGATGAAAGTAATGTTTCCAGCGATGCCGAAAACCGCACAACGACGCATAATATCAATGGATATTATACCAACGCAATAGGTAAATGGGTGCTGGATGCGGCCTTTGATGTGTTGTGGAAGAAAGGGAAAATAGAGAATTGTACGGAGGAAATAAATCGTAACACTTCCAATAAAACCCTTACACTGATTGATAATAAAAAGTCGCGTATGCTTGCAGGCGAATTGCATTTGTCCAGAACGCTATGGAAAGGACAGCTCAGTTTGGGAACAGAGTATTCTAACAGTCAGCGTGATGAGTATTTCTTCAATGTAGAAAAGCTTTTGGCAGACAACATTCCTCTGATAAAAGAGAACAACACGGCAGTGTATGTAGATTTGCAACAACGATTGGGAAAGATAATTATGCAATTAGGAACCCGTTACGAGCATGTAAATAGCAACTATTATCAGAACGGAATAAAAATTGCAGAACAATCTCGTATCTACAATAAACTCTTTCCAACGGCGATGTTGGTAATGCCGATAGGCAAAAGTATGTTGCAACTCAGCTATGCCAAGAAGTATAACCGTCCGCTGTATTCTCAACTCAGTGGCACCATCTTGTACATAAACCGCTATCTCTACGAAAGTGGAAATCCGTTGCTACGCCCATCGTACATTGATAATGTTTCGCTCAATGTACGATACAACTGGGCAATGCTGTTGGCAAGCTATATGCATACAACGGATAAAATCATAACGTCAGCTATAGATTATGGCGAAGATAATGCAACCTTATCTAAGAAAATGAACTCTGATTATAACTTAGATGAATTACAATTAGTAGTACAACTCTCGCCCCAATTCAAACATTACTACCCTACCTTGATGGTCGGTGTTATAGCACCTTTCTACAAGGAAATCTACAGAGGTGAAGTAAAGCGGTTCAACAAACCAATGTGTATTATAAGATTCAACAACCTTCTTGTACTGTCGCCGACCTGTATGCTAAATGTAGATTTGAGCTGGAGGAGTAAAGGTAATGGTGAAAATTTAGATGTGGGAAAAGCGTGGCAAATCAATGCTGGTGTAACCAAGCAGTGGGGGCAACACTGGAAGATGAAGTTTATCGTCAATGATATTTTCAATACGGCTCGCAAAAATCAATTCACTTTTTATAGTGGTGTAAGGGAATTCTATATGGAAAAACTTTCAAACACTCGTGCCATAGAGTGCACTGTTAGCTATAGTTTCAATGCCACCAAGTCGAAATACAAGGGCAAGGGAGCAGGAAATAAAGAAAAAGAAAGATTATAGTTGATACTACATTGTGCGAAGTGGATTCTTAAAAACAACAAACCTACTTTATGCCCAAGCGTAATGGACTTAAAGTAGGTTTGTTCTGTGTATTGTTTTCCTTTGTTTTTATAGGTCTGCAAGTTCCTTTGCCAAGATGCTTTCAAGTTGTTCGGCAGATAAGCGCACTTGAAATTCGCCGTGAATTGCCACCGAAATCTTGCCTGTTTCTTCTGAAACAACGATGGCAAGGGCGTCGGAAGATTGCGAGATACCCATTGCAGCACGATGGCGGAGTCCAAATTCTTTTGGAATGTCTTGGCTGTGGCTTACAGGAAGAATACAGCCTGCTGCCTTTATGCGCTTCTTCGATATTATCATTGCGCCGTCGTGGAGAGGCGAGTTCTTGAAGAAAATGTTTTCTATAAGTCGTTGGTTGATGCGTGCATCGATGTAGTCGCCTGTTTCTACGATGTCTTGCAAGATAACATTGCGTTCTATAACGATGAGTGCGCCCACTTTTCCCTTGCCCATATTCATGCACGCCATAACGATTGGGAGAATGGCTTTGCGGTCTGCGCCTTTCTTGTTCTTGTCGCTTCGGAACAGTTTCAGTATGTTTTTTGCCTTTTGGTGCGCACCAAGGTTGTAGAGGAAGTAGCGTATTTCTTTTTGAAAGAGCACGATAAGACCGATTACTCCCACAGAAACCAACTTGTCCATAATACTTCCCAAGAGTCGCATTTCCAATACTTGGCTGACGATAAGCCAGATAACGACGAACACCATAATGCCCGCGAACACGTTGAGCGAACGCGATTCTTTCATAATGCGATAGAGGTAGTAGAGCATAAGTGCTACCAACACTATATCGATGATGTCTTTTAAGCCAAATTCAAAAAACATATTCCTTCCTTTCTGCTATTTCTTTTGTGCAACGGGCAGCCTATTCTGCCTTTGTCGCAGCTACCAAACGTTCGTAAATCCGTATGGTTTCTACGGCTTCTTTCACATCGTGAACACGCAAGATGCTTGCACCTTTCATCAGTGAAATCATATTCAGGGCTGTCGTTCCGTTCAAGCTTTCCTGTGCTGTGATGCCCAATAGATGGTGAATCATACGCTTGCGGCTAATGCCAACAAGTATGGGAAGCTCCAAGGCGTGCAACTGTTCCATTACTCCCATAAGTGCATAGTTGCCGTCGATGGGGTCTTTGCCAAAGCCAAAGCCTGGGTCTAAGATGATGTCTTTCTGTCCAAGGGCACGCAATTCCTGCACTTCGCGGGATAGATTGATGAGCATATCGTGCATGTTGGCAGCCTTCGACATTAATATATAAGGTGTGCCCAACTCGGCAACAGTGCGGAACATATCGGGGTCGCCGCCTTCTTCAACATCGTTTACAATATCTGCATTGAACTCCTCGACCATGCGTCGGGCGATTGATGCGCGGAAAGTGTCGATGGAAATAATGGCATCGGGCTGTGCTTGGCGAATGATGGGCAGTGCCATAGTAAGGCGGCGCATCTCTTCCGCTTCGTCTACGAACTCTCCGCCTGGGCGTGTTGAGCATGCGCCGACGTCGATAATCTTTGCTCCTTCCGCTATAATTTGGTTGGTGCGTTTGTATATTTCTGCCTCTGTTTGCATGCGGCTGTCGGCATAAAACGAGTCGGGTGTAACGTTCAAGATACCCATTACACAAGGCTTCGAGAGGTCGAAGAGTTGTCCTCTTACGTTCATTGTATAGTTTACTGGGCTGAATTGTCGTGCAAAACTTTCTTGTTCCATATTGGCAAAGTTAATAAAAGCTCTTTAAACTCCAAAATAAACCGTTTGAAATCAACTGTTTTGTTTTACTCCCATACGCGCTTCAACGACGTTTACAACATAGTCGCCGAGCTTTTCGCACTCTTGGATAATGTCCATATACATTGTTCCGATGGCGTAAGTGTACTTATGGTCGTTCACATCTTGAATATTCTGCGTGCGTAACTGGTCGCGGTAGTTGTTCATTTCGTTCTCAATGTTGAACGAATGGTTCACGTCGTTGTCGTGCTTGTGGCCTACCAGCAAGTTGTTCATCTGCGTTAGGGCATCGTCAGTAAGTTCAAACATCTGCCCCATGCGGTTGTATTGCTTTTCGGTGAAGTCTTCTTTTGCCAATATACGACGGTTTATGGTGCGTGCAATGTTGTAGCAAGAGTCGCCGATACTTTCAAGTTCGGATATTTCGCGCAGCATGGAACGCACCTTTTCCTTTGTTTCATCGCTGAGGTGGGCATTGCTTACTTGGTCCAAATACTTCGCAATTTCTATCTCCATGTTGTCCGAAATGCGTTCATACTTCTCTATTCGTGAGTATAGTTTTACGAATTTCGACTCTTCAGTGGTGTTCAACAGCTCTCTTACCATGCCAAACATACGTTGCATACGCTCGGCAAATGAATGTATTTCCTTGCTTGCTTCGAGTACAGAAAGTTCTGGCGTCTTCATGATACCTGCCTGAATGAAACGCAAACGGAAGTCTTCTTCGGTTTCGCTCTTGCGTGGTTTGATAAACATACAAACCATTTTCTCGAGCTGAGGGACAAACCAAATCAGCAAGAAAGTATTGATAATATTGAACGAAGTGTGGAAAGCTGCCAAGACAATAGGCAGTTTAACCTTGATATTGGCATTAAATGCGCCTGCGGTAGGGTCGTAATCAACAAATCTGCACACCATATTTACGAAGGGATAGAATACGGCGAGTACCCAAATTACACCGATAACGTTGAACATAAGGTGTGCCAAGGCGGCTCTTCGTGCCTGTGTGTTGGCAGCCAAGGCAGCTAAATTGGCTGTAATGGTTGTACCAATGTTTTCGCCCATTACCAAAGCGATGCCAAGATAGATAGGTAAGACACCCGTAGAGCATAGTAAAATGGTGATAGCCATAACGGCAGCGGACGACTGAACAATACAAGTGATGATGGAACCAATAGCAAGGAAAGCCAGAATGGTGAAGTAGCTATTTACGTCGAACGACTTAAAGAACTCTATTACTTCAGGTGTTGTGTCCAGATGGAGTGCTTTCCCGGCATCGCTCAGCAGCACAAGGCTGAAGAACATAAAGGAAAGACCAAACAGGAAGTCGCCCACATAGCGCATTTTTCGCGAGTAAATCAGCACAATACCTATAAGGAAGGCTGGGAAAACAAAGCTCGTAAGGTCTACCGAATAGCCTAACGACATAATCCAAGCTGTGAGTGTGGTTCCGATATTGGCACCCATAATCACCGAAATGGCTTGCGCAAGTGTCAGCAGTCCCGCATTTACGAACGAAACGGTCATTACCGTTGTTGCTGAAGATGATTGAACGGCACAGGTAATGAACGTTCCTGTAAGCATACCTGTCAATCTGTTTGTTGTCATTGCGCCCAAAATGTGGCGTAATTGTGAGCCTGCCATCTTTTGCAATGCTTCGCTCATGACCTTCATACCGTAAATAAGCAATGCCAATGAGCCGATAATCTTAAAAAGAATGGCTAAATAAACACCTGTTGTCATAATTAATTGTATTGTAATGCAATTTTTTTTGCTCTTTAATGAGAACTTGCTAACTTTATACCCTGATTTAAATCGTTAAACGTTCATACAAGATGAAACAAGTATTACAAATCCGTTGCAAAAATAATAAAAAAACTTTAGAAGTCCCAATCGGCAGCACACTTTATGAGGTTTATCGTGCATTTAATTTGAAAATGGACTTCGGACCAGTGAGCGCAAAGGTGAACAACAAGGTGGAAGGAATGAACTATCAGGTCTTTCAGAATAAAGACGTCGAGTTTCTCGACCTTCATTCGGCGTCGGGCGTGCGTACTTACACCCGTTCGCTGTTCATGGTGCTGTGCAAAGCAGTGCACGACCTTTATCCAAAGAGCAAGGTGGTGATAGACATTCCTGTGTCGAATGGCTACTACTGCAACATCAGTATAGGGCACACCGTTACCGAAGACGATGCAACAAGGATACGTCAGCAAATGCAAAGCATTATAGACAGAGCCTTGCCTATACGACACTACGAAGCGACAACCGAGCAGGCTCTCAATATGTTCCGCGAATTGGGCGACGAAGCGAAGGTGAAACTCCTTGAAAACATGGGCTCGCTCTACACTACTTATTACAAGTTGGACGACTACGTGGACTACTACTACGGCTCGATGCTTACGAACACATCGCAGATTAAGCTGTTCGGAGTCGAGAAATTCTTCGACGGATTGTTGCTTCGCGTGCCCTCAGCGGAGAACCCTGCTAAGTTAGACGACTTTATAAATCAAGGCAAAATGTTTGAGGTATTCAGGGTTCACCACCGTTGGCAAGAAATCTTGGGCGTGCGAACGGTGGGCGATTTCAACGAAGCCGTGAAGCAAGGATTTGCCAACGACCTTATAAATGTGAGCGAAGCGTTGCAGGAAAAGAAGATTTCGCAAATGGCAGAAACCATCGCAAATAAAGAAGGCGTACGCGTTGTGTTGATAGCTGGCCCGTCGTCGAGTGGCAAAACTACCTTCTGCAAACGACTTTCGGTGCAGCTGCTGACGTGTGGAGTGAAGCCTGTACAGATTTCGTTAGACGACTATTTCGTAAATCGCATAGACACACCGAAGGACGAAACGGGCGAGTACGACTATGAAAATCTGTATGCGCTGAATATTCCGCTCATCAACGAACAGTTTACAGCTTTGTTCCAAGGCAAAGAAGTGCAGTTGCCAAGCTATAATTTCCAAACGGGAATGAGCGAAATGAAAGGCAAAAAGTTGCGTTTAAAGCCGAACAACGTACTGATAGTAGAAGGCATACACGCACTGAACCCGATGCTGACAAAGGATATTGCCGACGAAAAGAAGTTTCGTATTTACGCTTCTGCATTGACAACCATTCTGTTAGACGACCACAATTACATTCCAACAACCGACAATCGACTCATTCGCCGCATTGTTCGCGACTACAAGTATCGCGGTTGTTCGGCACAAGATACCATACGCCGCTGGCCAAGCGTGCGTGCTGGCGAAAAGAAATGGATATTCCCCTATCAGGAAAATGCCGATGCCATGTTCAACACAGCTATGCTTTACGAGGTTGCGGTACTGAAGGCGCAAGCTGAAGCTGTATTGGAACAGGTGCCCGAAAAGTGCGATGAATATGCTGAAGCCTATCGTTTGCGCAAATTCTTAAGCTACTTTGCATCGCTGCCTTTCCGCAGTCTGCCGCCAACATCGTTGCTTCGAGAGTTCTTGGGAGGCTCATCGTTCAAGTATTAAGCTTTCTGTTTAACTTTGTAAAGATAATTCTGTTAAAAAGTGATAACTGCACTTTGACATTGCGAAAGTGGCTCTTTTGCATTGCAAAACCTACGCTTTTACCGTGCAAAAGAGCCACTTTTGGAACACAAAACAATAGGTTTTGTAATGCATTGATGCAGAGTGGGTTATGTAATAGTTGTGCTTGCGAAAAATATTTACACAATTATTACCTTTTTTTCGTTCATAAAATAATGTGAGTTTGATGTAAGATTTTGGCGAAGAAGCTTCATTACTTTTTGATTACAAGCGCATTAAATCATAATCAGTTCTTTCTTTAAGAATCTTGTAAATAAGATATGGACGTAATTCTTATATCGAACCCACGGTATTATTCCTTTTTATAAAGAGTCTGTAATATTGTTAATTTAGTACAAAAATCTTAAGGGAAATTAAGTTTTCCCGAATTTACTTGTACCTTTACAATTCAATAATGCCTTGATACGATAGTGTGTGAATGCTTTCCGTATATAAGGAATTATAGATGAAATCCAGAAAATCACAGAATAGAGAATTGGAAAATCTGCAATTATTATAATTTAAACATTAACTTAGATATCAATCATTATGAAGAAAAGACTATTCTCAATTGTCGTAACAGCCATAATGACAATGGGCTTCTCACAAGTTCATGCGCAGACGCAGCTCGTGGTTACACCACAATCGGGTGCTGTTGGTAAGTATGCCATAACAGACATTCAGAAGATAACCTTCGCTGCTGACGGAATGCACATCATTGGAAGTGCTTTTACAGTAGAACCTGTGTGGAAGTTATCTGCCATTAAAGACATTAGGTTTGTTAAGATAACAGACGGAATCGGTAAAGTAGGCAACAACGAAACGGGGGAAATCAAGATTTCCCAACGTGGCGATATGCTTTACATCAACGGCTTAAATGCCGAACAAACAGATGTTGCCATCTACGACCTGAAGGGTCGAACCATGTTACGCACGAAAGTTGCTGACGGCGAAGGCATCGATGCTTCAAGCCTGCAACATGGCGTATTTATTATCAAAGTTAAAAACACAACCTTTAAATTCGTAAAACAATGAAAAAGAACATATTACTTTGCCTTATGGCAATCTTTAGTCTGACAGCGTTTGCACAGACAGAACCTAACCGATTGATAGTATTGGAAAAGACCAACTCTCACAAGGCGTTTATGGTTGACCGCATTGATAACGTTTTCTTTGCAACCGTTGAAGGCAGAGTTGCAGCCGATGTAACCTTTAAAGACTACAAGAGTGGTTCTACTGGCGATACACTTTGGGTAGCAGTAAAGAAGACACCAGAGTGTAAATCGTATAAGATTGCTTGTATCCCACAGTCTGTTTCAAGCAAGATAACTACCGATGATATTGCTGCTTCTTACTTTGAGAGAACCAATCAGACTATGATGCAAGACGATTTCACGAACGCGCAGATGACTGGTTTCGACCAACCATTCAAGGATAATACACCTTACACCATCATTACGCTTGGCTTCGACAAGTACGGTGTAGCTTGCAATATGTCGAAAGCAGAATTTACAACTCCTAAGAAACCGCTCATAGGAAATCCTAAGGTAACGGGCGAAATCGTAGATGCAACATCTACAACCGTTAAAGCCAAATTCGCAGCCAATGCAGATGCTAAGGGTTATGCAGTTTGTATCTTTGTTGAAGGTAAGGCTAAAGAGCAGTTCGAGCAGTTCGGTCCAATGATGGGACTAAGCAATATGGGCGACATGATTAAGCAATGGGGTGTACAATGCACTGGCGAATACACACACGAATGGACTGGTTTGCAACCTGACACCAAGTACGAAATCTATGTGCAAGCGTGGGACGCAGCAGAAACCTATGCAGATATGGTTGTTGTTCCAGTTACAACAAAGAAACTTGGTGGCACTGGCGTTGCCAAAGTAAGTATCGAAATCAAGGAGTTTGCAAAGAGTGGCGAAAGTTACTACCAACGTGTAATCTACACTCCAAACAGCGAATGTTCAGTACACAGAGACATTATCATTGAAAAGAATGCATACGATAAGCCTGAAATGGGCGAGGAAGGCGTTAAAAATCTGTTGAAGGAAGACCGTGAACAGGACCCATATTGGAACCAATACGGTGTTGATAACGCAACTTGGAACGCAACTCCATCTACAACGTACTATGCTTGCTCTTTGGCTAAGAATGCCAATGACGAATGGGGACCACTCGAAAAGGTAGAATTTACTACCCCAGCTGGCGAAGCTGGCAGCAAGGTTGCTCCTACCCGCATCGTACAAGGAACATCTAAAGGCGTAACACAGATGCCTTTGACAAAGGCTGGAAAGAAGCAATCTGATTTCCAGATGATTCAGAAGTAACATAAAACAGACGAGCGTGTAAAGTAAACGACGTGTGCCAAGTTATTGGAAAAGTTGGCTTAATACGGTTTACTTTACACGCTTTCTTTGTTTATAATATCGCATTTGCCGATATTATTTTTAGTTGTATCACATTTGAGAATACCCTTGGCTTTGTAAAGATAATTCCGAAGGAAAACAGTAATTTCGATTTGGCATTGCGAAAGCGGCTGTTTTGCGATGCAAAACCTATGCTTTTACCGTGCAAAACAGCCGCTTTTGGAATGCAAAACAATAGGTTTCGCAAAGTGTTGATAACAAGGTGGTTACACGATAGTTGCACTTGTAATAAATCTTTACACGTTTTCCGCCTTTTTCCTACTTATACAATGAGAAATATTACTGTGTTTTAAGTATGGGAGAACGGCAATAACAGCTCTTTAAAAATGTTGTTGGAGAAATCTGTATTTTGTGCTATTCTGTTTCAGTGGCATAAAAAAAGTGATAGCTAAATGCAGCTATCACTCTAAATCTATGTGTTCTACGTTCATATTTTCTGCCCAGAATATGCGTGCTGCCTCCTTGAACTTGTCGGCGTTCTCGGTGGTGTAGTAGCGCACTGTTCCGTCTTTGGTGCAGCGGTCGTCCATATCGGTGTGGCGGGCAAGATAGTCTTTCAGACTGTCGGCAACATATTCGCCTTGCGATACGATTTGTATGCCGTCGGGAACGTATTGTTTTATCTTCGGCATAAGAATGGGGTAGTGGGTGCAACCCAATATAAGTGTGTCGATGTCGGGGTCTAACCACAAGATGTGGTCGATGCGTTTCTTCACGAAATAGTCGGCACCTGCACCTTCTGCCTCGTTGTTTTCAACGATGGGTACCCACAGCGGACAAGCCACCCCCGTAACACTTAGGTCGGGCCACAGCTTGTTTATCTCCATATTGTAGCTTTCGCTTTTTATCGTTCCCGGTGTAGCGAGAATGCCGATGTGCTTGGTTTCGGTGAGTTTGCCTGCTACTTCGGCAGTAGGACGGATAACTCCGAGTACGCGGCGGAGCGGGTCGATGTTGGGCAAATCGTTCTGCTGAATGCTGCGAAGGGCTTTTGCCGATGCTGTATTGCAACCGAGTATTACCAATTGGCAACCCATATCGAAGAGTTTCAGCACGGCTTGGCGCGTGAACTGGTAGACTACATCGAACGAACGAGAACCATACGGTGCGCGTGCATTGTCGCCGAGATAAACATAATCGTATTGTGGCAACAGTTCGCGAATGGCTTTCAGAATGGTCAGACCGCCATATCCCGAATCGAAGACACCTATTGGACCTGCTGCTTGTGGTGGCAAATTGTTCATAGACTTATTGTAAAGCTGTTTTCAAAGCTATTGTAATGTCTTCGCCAACCATATTGTTCACGTATGGCAGAGCGTTGTTGTCGGCGTTGAGAACGAAGGCGTAGCCGCTTTCCTGCGCCATTTTGGCAATCGCTTTTTTCAGTTTGGCGTGCACGGGGGCATACACCTGCTGCTCGGCTTGCTCTATCAGACGGTCGGCTTCCTTCTTAAAGGCAATGTTCTTGTCTAATATTTCCTGTAGTTCGGCTTGGCGTTTCTTCAGTATTGAGGATGCAAAGCTGCGCTGACCTTCAAGAAAGTCCTCGTATTTGGTGTGGAAATCGTTTTCCGAACGCTTTGTTTCTGCATCGAATTTTGCCCGTAGCTCATCGACTTTGTGTGTGGCTGTGGCATATTCGGGCATAGCTTTCAATACTTCGTTGTAGTTGAAGTAGGCAAACTTCATTGCGTTTTGTGCGCTCACCATAAGCGGTAAGGCTGCAAGAAGGAGGAGTAAGAAAGTTTTCTTCATCATAATATATCAGTTTTAATCCTTATAAGGATAAATGAAAAAAGACCACCGCAACAAGTTTGTTCTTGCGGTGGTCTTACTCTTTCCGTTCGCTTTAGCAGCGTTGGGAAATGCTAACGGGGGAAAGACACCCGCCCTTAGGATTGTGGGGAATGGCTGTTCGAGCCACACCGAGTTTCGTTTTCTGTTACTTCATCTTGGCAAGTTGTGCCTTCACTTCAGCAGTGATGTCCTTGCTGATAGCTTCGTTTACGTAGAGAGGTTGGCCTGCTGCCTTCTCCATAATGTAGACATAGCCGCCGTTCTTTGCTACTGCTTCGATGGCACTGCGTACCTTGTCGAGTACCGGACCGAGCTTTTGCTGCTGCTGTTCGTTGAAAGCCTTTTGGTTGTCTTGTGCAGTTTGCTGAATCTTGGTGTACATATCCTGAAGTGCCTTCTCGGTTTCAGCCTGCTTTGTGGCGTTCATTGTACTCTTGGTCTTGTCGTACTCCTCTGCCTTGCGCTGCAATTCTGCTTGCATATCGGTGAGCTGTTTCTCGTATTCCTTGCCTTTAGCTTCAAGTTCTTTCTGCACGTTGGTAGCTTCTGGCAATGATTGCAAGAGTGCCTGAGAATCGAGATGACCGAACTTCTGTGCAAACAAACTCATAGGAGCACAGAGCATCAACATTAAAATAAGCTTTTTCATTTTTCTTTCTATTGTTTTAAATGTTTGTAATTGTCTGTTTGTTATTATTTATTTCTTGTCCTACGGCTTTGCAGCCATAGCAGTTATTGGTTGCCGTAGCCTAACTTTTGCAATACTTCGTTGCTGATATCAACCTTTGGCGAACCGTAGATGATGCCTGCAGTACTGCTCGAACGGTCGATGATGAGACTGTAGCCGCGTTGGTCGGCAATGTCTTTGACGGCGTTGTATATTTCGTCTTGAATAGGAGTGATGAGGCTGGTGCGCTTCTTGAACAGCTCGCCTTCAGGGCCAAAGTACTTGCGCTTCAGGTCGGCAGCTTGTTTTTCCTTTGTCATGATAGCCTCTTGCTTCTTCTTTTTCTGCTCTTGTGAGAGGAATACAACTTCGTTCTGATAGTTCTTATACATCGTGGCTGCCTCTGTGTTGAGGGCTTCCACCTCTGCTTGCCACTTCTTGCTGACTTGGTTCAACTGCTCGTTGGCACGCTCGTAGGCAGGAACGTTGCTAAGCACATACTCCATATCGAGGAGTGCGAACTTCTGTGCATGGGCTGTTATAGCAAAAACAGCTACCAAGCATGATGCGATTAACTTTTTCATTGTCAATATCTCTTCTTGTTATTTCTGTATGCCTCCTGTATGGAGGTGGCATTGTTAAGTTGTTAGAACTCTTGTCCCAATACGAAGTGGAACTGGCTTCCGCCTTTCTTTCCAAAGACTTTGTCGAAGCCGTAAGCCCAGTCGATACCCATCATACCCACCATTGGGAGGTAGATACGCACGCCTAAACCTGCTGAACGCTTCATATCGAATGGGTTGAACTTCGATGTTTCTGTCCACGCATTACCTGCTTCTACGAATCCAAGACCGTAAACGGTGGTGTTACCCAAGAGGAACGGATAGCGGAGTTCGAGCGTCATGCGGTCGTAAGCGTAGCCTTCGCCGCGCTGTGTGAGCTGACCGTTGTCGTAACCACGCAGACCAATGGTTTCTTGTGCGTAGCTTGAAGAGTATCCGCTCATACCGTCGCCACCCATATAGAAGGTTTCAAACGGACTTTTCTTGTAGCGGTTGTAGCTTCCCAACAATCCGAATTCCACACGAGTCATCAACACGAAGCACTTGCTGCCACTGCTGAGGGCTGTAAAGGTGCGTGCCTTGAACTTCCATTTGTGGTATTCCACCCAACGGTATTTCTCTTGTTGCTCTTGTTGATAAGTAGCCGAGAAGCGGTCGTTGGCAAGGTTCTTGTAGTCCTTTTTGTCGAACTTAGACCAAGGCGGTGTAATTGAGAGCGATGCAGAGAACTCTGAACCCGTGCGTGGATATAGCTGGTTGTCGGTAGAACTACGATTGAGCGAAATGTTTAAGCTCAAGTTGTTGGCTGTACCGTTCGACATTATAAGGAAGTAACGCCAGTTCTTCAAGATGTAGCGTTGATAAGAAAGCTGAACAGAGAGCTGGAAATAGTCGTCTGGCCATCTTAGTCGCTTACCCCAACCAGCATAGAATCCCCAGATTTGAATGTACTTGTCGGGGTCGAGATAGTTCTCGTAGTTGTTGTAATTGTAATTTCCTACGCCGTACATATAGTTGTAGTAGTTCTGCATATAGCTACGGCTGTAGTAGCTTGTGTTCACGTCGGTAGACTTAGAGAAGTTCGCACCGAGCGTAAACTGAATAGGACGCTTGCCTCCAAACCAGTTTGTGGCGTATTGCAAACCGTAAGACTGGTAGTATTTACCGTTGGTTTGGGCATTCAACGACATTGTTTCGCCATCGCCAATAGGCAGGAATCCTCTGTGTTCCTTGTTCTTTTTGAGCAAGTTTGCAATAGAGAAGTTGTTCAGTTTTAAGCCCAATTGCAACAGCGCACCCATCTGTCCCCAACCTAGCTGTAACTGTATTTGGTCGTTAGACTTCTGTTTTAAGTTCCAGTTAATGTCTACTGTACCATCTTCATAGTTGGCTTTTGGCTCTGGATTAACCGATTCTGGGTCGAAGTGTCCCATAGATGCCAAGTCGCGGGCAGTACGCATTAAGGCTGCTTTAGAGAAGAGATCGCCTGGCTTTGTGCGCAATTCGCGACGGACAACATTCTCGTAAATGCGGTCGTTACCATTGATGCGGACACGCTTGATGCGTGCTTGCTGGCCTTCGTAGATACGCATTTCAAGGTCTACAGAGTCGCCGACAATGTTGATTTCGGTAGGTTGCAAGTTGTAAAAGAGGTAGCCGTGGTCCCAATATTGATTGCCAACCGACGATTCGTCCTCTATTAATCGCTTGTTAAGGAACTTCTGATTGTAGACGTCGCCTTTCTTCATATCGAGCAACGAATTAAGATAATCAGTGGTATAAATTGTATTTCCCACCCAGTTGATGTTGCGAATGTAGTACTTCTTGCCTTCGTCTACCTTCACATACACGTTCACGTGCTTGTCGTCTTCGTTCCAAATGCTGTCCTTCAAGATAGTTGCATCGCGGAAACCATGCTCGTAATACTTTTCAATAAGGTGCTTCTTGTCTTCCTCCCAACGTTCAGGTGTGAACTTCTTTGCCTTTAAAAGGGTCGATAGCTTACCTGCTTCGTTTGTTTTAGCGAAAGCACCCTTCTTAAATAACGAACCTTTTATCTTCTTGTCGTGCAGTTGTTCGTTACCATCTATAATAATGTGGCGAACCTTTTTCTTTTCTTTCTTGTCTACTTCTATATCAAGAATGACTTGATTCTTTGCCGTAACGTCGTCGCGCTGGCGTATTTGCACGGTAGCATCTTTGTATCCCTTATCGTCAAAATACTTTTTGGCGAGGATTCTTGCACGGTCTATCATATTAGGTGTTATCTGTCCACCTTTTATAATACCCAACTTCTGGTCCATATCTTCACGTTCGCTTTTCTTTAGCCCAATATAGTTAATGCTGGAAATGCGCGGACGCGTTTGTAAGTATATGTGTAGGTATGCTTTTTCGCCCACCAAGGAATCGACAGCTATTGAAACTTCGGAAAATAAACCGTGTTTCCAATAGCGTTTCACTGCGTTTGTGATGGCTGTACCTGGGATTTCGATGTATTGTCCTATGGTTAATCCTGAGATTCCCACAAGAACATAGTCTTCGTAGCCCTCCACTCCCGATACGGAAATGCCTGCTAACTTATACTGTTGTGGGTTGGTAGCGTATGAAATGGCTGGTTTTACAATTTTCTCTTGCGCTTTCATCTGCAAGCTGAAGCTGAAAATTGCAGCCAAGAGTATCAAGACCTTTTTCGTATTACTCATTTATAGCGTATCTTTTTTATTTTCTTGTTCTGTTTCTACTTGTTTCTCTGTCTTTCCAAAACGACGCTGACGTCCTTGATAGTCGGCTATTGCTTTGTGCAAGTCGGCTTCTGAGAAATCTGGCCAATAGGTATCGCAGAAATATAGTTCCGAATAGGCTAACTGCCAAAGCAGATAATTGGATATGCGGAACTCTCCTCCCGTCCTGATAAGTAGGTCAGGGTCAGGCATAAAGCTTGTGCAAAGACTGTTGTTAATAGCGTTTTCGTCTATGTCGTCTATGCTTAATTCGCCTTTCTGAACCTTTGCTGCTATCTGTTTTGTGGCTTCTGTAAGTTCCCAACGTGCAGAATAGCTTAGCGCAACTACCATTGTCATAGTATCGTTGTTTGCCGTATGCTCAATGGTTTCGCGGAGTTTGTCTGCTACTGCTGCAGGAAGGCGGTCGATGTCGCCAATAACTTGGAAGCGTACATTGTTCTTCATAAAGATTTCATCTTCGAGAGAAGTCAGTACAAGTCCCATAAGTGCAGCTATCTCGTCGGACGGCCGATTCCAATTTTCAGTGGAAAAGGTGTAAAGTGTAAGGTACTTTACGCCCAATCGGGTACATTCCGATGTAATCCGACGCACGGTATCTACCCCCGCTTGATGCCCATACGAACGTGGCTTGTTGCGTTCTGTAGCCCAACGACCGTTGCCGTCCATAATGATGGCAATGTGTTGCGGTATGCGTTTCATATCTAATTCTTCTGCCATATTTTGCGAAGATTGTATTGTTTCTTATTTGTTATAACCAATTAAATGGGCAACTGTCGGCTATTCGTCTTCGTTATGACAAGTGCGGCACTTTGCCATAAAACTGTAAGTGAAGGTGAGTTGCAGGGTAGAATAGCAGTCGGTGTTCTTGAAAGCTCCACTACTTTTTATGTCGTAGGGGTCTTTCTGTCCGTCCAACTCGTCGGAAAGGCAGAAGTGCATCACCCATTCCAATCCGATATTTGTGCGTTCTCCCATTTTATACTTGATGCCCAAACCTATTGGAAGGTTTGCCGAAAAAGCCGATTTCCTATCTCCGTCTTTTATCTGCACGTAGGTTGCGCCTAATCCGACAGAAACAAAAGGCGTTAAACGCTGTGCTCCTCTGTATTCCCTTCCTGTGCCGTAGGGCCAGAAATTGTATTCGTAGGCAACTCCAACGTCCACCAAAGCATTGCTAAATTCGTAGGGTTTGGTTGAAAACTTAGGATAGTAAGTCTTTACATCGCTCGACTTTCCCTGCATTTTTCCATACGAAACGTTGAACTTCAGCCCCATATAAGGACTGAAAGCATAGCGTGCCAATAAGGTTCCCATAGGCTGAAGGTCTTTCGTAAGCGAACCGTTGAAGTCGCCAAGATAGCCCATCAATCCTACTCCCGCACCCAATTCCATTTTATATTCTTCGCCGTCCTGCGCCTGAACAGGGGCAGAAGCAATGAAGAGCAATATATAAAAAAGGATACGTTTCATTTCTTTGCTTTTATTCTTGTTGGTTGTGAAAGGCTCTCTACAACCTTACAACCACCCTTGATTTTTTATTCTGTAAAATCGGTTTGAGGCTTTTTCCACCCCATACTGTTCATTCTGCCTTTCCAAACCTTGCTTCCGCTGACAATCCAAATATAGTTTTGGCTGTCGGCTGTTGCAGCAAAATATCCCGAAGGTGTAGCGGCTGGGTAGACGTAAGTCTTGTTGGCTGTCCAAACAATGCCACTGTTGCTGCTTTCTTTTATCTGTGCAAACTTGCCGTCGGTAGTTACACCGAACGCCATAGCCTTGTTGTTGTAATGGAGAACAGTGAGGAAGTTGTATTTAGGAAGTTGGAAAGTCTCGCTTAATCCCGATTCTACGAACGACCACTTGTAGTTTGTAGCTGCATTTGTATAGTCTACGAGCTTGTTCCATATTACGGCGTAGTTGCTTGTTGCGTTCGTTCCGAAAAGTACAACCCTGTCTATCTCGCTGTTTGCAGCCAATGGCTGGCACATATAGCCAACGCCTTCGGTAGGCAGTTTTGCTGCATCGGTGTCCAATGCCTCTGCTTTCCAGTTGGCACCGTTGTCTTTCGATACCATAAGCGTTTTGCTGTTAGAAAGCGCGTACAGTTCTGTCTTACTTGCAGCAACAAGCTGTTGCAGCGATGCAGTGCCTGTTGTTTCCCACGTTTTGCCGTCGGTGGTGCGCTTGATTTGCCCGTTGTCGAGCAAGTAGATGGCACCTTGGTTTACGATGACGCTCTTGTAAGCCTCTGCTGCAAAGGTTACAGGAAGCTGTGTCCACGTGTTTCCGTCTTCTTCTGATGTGAAGTAGCCGAGTGTCTGGCTGCCTTTCTTTCCGAAAACGTAGATTTTTCCGTCGTGGTTTACCATCTTTGCGTTCTCAAGCAGTGCAAAGTCGGCATTGTCGTTGAATGCTTTCCACGTAAATTCGTTGCCGCGTTGCTTGTGCACATTCACCGATATGGTGTAAGTGCGGCGGAAGCTTCCGTCTTGCGAATAAACGGTAACGATGCGTGGTTTCGAGAAATCAATAGAGTCTTTCTGATTGTATAGCGTCTCTTTGTCATCGGTTAACGACTTGAAATATAAGATACCCCCGCTTTTCGTTGCGATGCTGGCAATCACAGCCTTCACTCTCGCTCCGTAAGGCAGCGAGTCAGGGTTGTAAATCGTTCCGTTGTTGTGGTCGATATAGAACCTATGCTTGTTGAGTTTCTTGTATTTAGCGATAACGGTTGTGTCTTTTCCAGCCTTGGTAATCGTATCAAGAGGAAATTTTACTTCTTGAAGCGAGAAAGCAACAATCGCAGTTTCGTACGGTCTTGTTTCTTGTTTCTTCTCGTTTTCGCTAAAGCACGATGTCAGCGCAAGTGCCATTGTCAGCATTGCTATAAGGGAATATATCTTATTTCTCATTGAGCTGTAATTATACAATTTGTCTGCAAATTTAATTAGAATTCTTTAGATACTACCCGATTTTCTTAGTTAATTATGTAAATTATTGAATTTAGCTCCTATTTTTAAGTTTGTTTAGTAAAGACTTCCGATATAATTTCGATTACCTACAATTAGGTAAAATAACTATAAATCGGCAAAAGCCTTTCTCCATTCCAATTATTTTGCCTACATTTGCCCTTACAAGTTATATCTTAAAACAAATATATTTATGAAAGAAAATAAAGTTTTGGTAAGCAATTTACCATCAGAATGTACCACGATGATTGTGGGACAGGAAATGACAAGCGACGGTTCTATGTTAGTGGCACGTTCCGAAGACTGGGACGCCATGGAGGCAAAGAACTACGAAATCTACGAAGATACCACCGAAGGCGCAACCGAATATGTTGCGAAAGACAGTCCTTTCCGCTGCGAACTCCCCAAGGAGGCTTTGGGTTACAGCGCATTGGCACCCTATTGTCTGCCCAATCACTGGGGAAGCGCAGGCTTTAACACCGCAGGCGTAGGTATGAGTGCCACGGAAAGCATATTCAGCAGCGATGAAGTGTTGAAGTACGACCCGCTTGTAGAGAACGGTATCGCTGAGAATGCCGTATTCAATGTTGTTCTGCCCTACATTCGCACCGCACGTGAAGGTGTTGAACGCTTGGGTATGCTGATAGAAAAGCACGGCATTGCCGAAGGTTTCGGTATCGGTTTTGTCGATAACAAGGAAATATGGTATCTTGAAACAGCCTGCGGTCATCGTTGGTTGGCTTGCCGTATGCCGAAAGACCAATATTTCGTTACAGGCAACCAGAGCCGTTTCCGCCTATACGACCCATTGGACACAGAAAACTATATGGCTTCCAACGACCTCTTGGAGTTTGCCGAGAAGCACGGGTTGTACGACCCAAAGAAGGGCAATTTCGATTTCCACGAAGCCTACGCACGCGACATAAAGCTCGACACCACATACAATTATCCACGTGTATGGGGGTTGCAGAAAATGTTCTCGCCCAGCATAAAGAACGACGTTACAAAGAATACGTTCCCAGTTTATGCCAAGGCAGAAAAGCCAATCAGCATTGCAGATATGCGCCATGCCTTCCGTTTCCACTACGACAATACGGAGCACGACCCCTATTTGCACAGCAATCCTAAGGAACCTTACCGCCCGGTGTCTATCTTCCGCACCACACAGACCCACATCTTGCAGGTTCGCCCCGAACTTCCACAAGCCATTGGCTGCGTGAACTATGTGGCAATGGGTATGGCAGACCTTGGCTTGTTCCTTCCGCTCTATCAGGGCATCACCTCTTATCCAGAGGCTTACACGAAGGGTACCGACAAGGCGAGTGTCGATTCGGCTTATTGGAAATTCCGCAAAGTAATGACATTGGGTATGGTGAACTACAACAAATATGCGCCAATCATCAAGGAAGCCTATCTGAAGTTTGAGGCAGAAACCGACCAGCGTCAGCGCGAAATGGAAGAAGAATACCTGCGCATTTACAAAACGCAGCCTTTGCGTGCGAAAGATATGTTGCAGGAATTTTCCGACAAGATACTCACTAAGGGTATGGAACTTGCCGACCGCTTGCAGGAAGAGCTGTTCACGCAGCTTACAAAGGACATTCAAGCTGAATATCTTTTCCACGGCGCATAATTTCTGCCGTTGCGCAGAGCGATATATGTAGAAGCGGGTGTACCGAACAAACAGTTTTGGTACACCCGCTTTCCGTTGCAAATATACCTTGAAGGCACGCTGTTGCATACACCCCTCTTAAACGAAAGGTTTTGTTTTATAGCACAACGTTGCCCCTTTTCTTCTATTTTACAGTGGGTTATGTGTTCCGAAACGTTTTGTCTGCCGAATTACTTACACGTAAAGAAATATTTCTTTACGCTTATGTAAATTCTTACTTACGTGTAGAAAAATATTTCTTTACGTGTAAATAATTTGTAAGATTTGTGCTAAAACAGAACGATACCCGCTTATATATAAAGAGGTAAATCATCGTTTGTTGATATTCAGAGGGCAGAATATGATACCCATAGCACGGAAAGTTTTCATAATCCTTGCATTTTCATCGTTTGTGTTCAATTGTTTTAAAGTGGCGGGAAATGCTTGAAAACCTATCTGTTAGCGCATCTGTTTTCGCCGTAGTTTGCGCTAATGGAGATAAAATTTCAAAAAAAACTTTTAAAATAATAGGTTTTTATCATTTTATTTGTATCTTTGCGAGGTCATCATATTTATCTTATCTTTATAGTAGTATGAGGTTTAAGTGAGTTTTATGATATGGCAACTATGAATAAACTTGTTGTTAATCTAATGTATTAATTACTGAAGTTGATGAATAAGCTAATTGTTAAACAACTGAATATTTACTAAACCAAAAACAGATGAAAAAAATTCTATTATCTTGCGTTGCATTTGCAATGGCAATCGCAGCTACTGCACAGAACGGTAGCTTGAAAGTAACCGAGCCAGAGTTCGACTTCTCTCAACCGGTTAGTTCTGTAAAGTACCAGAACAACGCTAAGGCTATAAGAGCAAAATTGCCTGTTAATCAGCGTTATATGGGTAACTTCAGCAGTGACAACTATAACGAGAAAGGTGTTGGTTTCACACAGAACGAAGGCAAGCTAACCCTTCTTACACCCGTTAACAAGGTTATTGCAGAGAATTTCGACGGAGGTAAGGTTGTTGGTATGCGTGTTGCACTGCCTGCCGATGGTATTGGTACTATAACTGCAAAGCTGTACACTTATACTACTGAAGGTGGTAATATAAAATATGACTTAGTAGCTGAAAGGGAAATTGCCAGCACCAAGAAGGGTTGGAACGACTGTACTTTCTCTACTCCTTATACTCTTGACTTCAGCAAAGTAGAAGGTGTGATGTTAGGATTTACCTATACACAGAAGAAAGGCTCTTCTCCTGAATGTTATGCAATATCTTTATTGAAGGAAGGAACAATTGAACCTACATACGTTACTATGGAAGGCAGCAGCAAATTGCAAGCATTTGGTTCTGAAAAATATGGAAACCTTACTGTTCAGGCTATAGTAGAAAAGGAATATCCAGCAAAGGATATCGTTCTCCACGACGTTACATTCAACAAGTTTACAAAGGCTGCAAACAACTCTAAGTTTACTGTAAATGTCAGCAACTTTGGTACAACGGATATTAATTCTTACACTTTGACAGCATCAATTGATGGTAAGCAGATAAAAGAACAGACCATCACAGGCGTTGTAAATGGCAGTATGAAAGCAGATGTCGTTGAGATTCCTACAACAGATGTACAGTTAGGCGCACGCAAGATTAAGTTCGTTATTACAAAGGTAGATGGTGCCGCACCTACAGGCAACACCAAGAACGATGCTTACGAGGCTGATATAAATCTCTACGAAACAGGTCTTAAGAGACAAAAGCAGCTCGTAGAACAATTTACCTCTGTAACTTGTACTTGGTGTCCTACTGGTTCAAAATTCTTGAAGAAGATGCAAGAGAAGCGCAAAGACTTGGCTTGGGTAGCACTTCACGGTCCAATGGGAGCCAAAGACCCATACCAAACAAACCAAAGTATGGCTATTATGAAAGCTCTTGGTGTAAATGGCTATCCAACAGCAGCGTTTAACAGAACTCTTATCAATGGAGAACTTACACCAGCAGTCGCTTCTTACTACAACTCAGCTGAGGAAAGTATTAAAATGTTTGGCAACATATTTGACCAAACAGACGAAAATCTCCCTGCATTTGTGAATATTGACATAGTTGCAAAGGCAGATAAACTCGCAAACGGAAGGAGCCAAATGGTTGTTGATGTGAAGGGTACAGGTGTTAAGAACGCAGCTGACTTCCTCAAGGATTATGGACTTTATGTGTATGTGACAGAAGATGGACTCGTTAGCTCACAGATTGATAAGGGAAAAAAGATTAAGAACTATGTTCATGACAACACATTCCGTCAGTGCTTGACAAATATCAACGGCGACAACATTACATGGAGTGGCGACAACTTCGACAAGCAATTCACTTACGATATTCCTGCTGATTACAATGCAAGCAAGATGCACGTTGTTGCTTTCGTAGCTCCTAAGTTGGGCAACAGTGCTATTCCTATGACCGAACTTGTAGTGAACCAAACCAACATGGTTGAAGTTACTGCTACTGCAGGTATCGAAGACGCAACCGTAGATACAGACAATGAAATCGTAGCTCGCTACAATCTTGCAGGTCAGAAGATTGACACCGCACAGAAGGGTGTGAATATTGTGAAGTACAAGAACGGTAAGGTTGTAAGAGTAGTTGTAAAATAAATCAAGAAAGCAATATAATAAGAACGATTATAATTGTTGCTGATTGATTAGCAATCTCTATTTTTGCCGAGCTGAAAACGTTTTGCAGCAGAGGCAAAAGCGAAAAAAGGCTGGGTTCCGATAATGGAATCCAGCCTCATTTTATGCACTATTGTCTGGTTTTTGTTATTGTTTTTAAGGACACTACCCAAAACTTTCGCAACGCCAAAGTGCAGTTATCACTTTTCAACAGAATTTTCGGCGTAATGGACATTTGGTAGGCTGAAACCTCTCAAATGTCCTTTATTTA
>ERZ773027.443-NODE-443-length-26324-cov-3.964940_pt1 | contig 26324 bp, 17 predicted proteins | sample MGYA00511032_ERZ773027 | MGnify/ENA primary metagenome ERZ773027 (study PRJEB29015, sample SAMEA2738138) | human oral metagenome | biome: human oral; feature: human-associated habitat; material: saliva | place: China | collected 2190 ... | reverse complement strand
TTGAACTCACGTTAATTTAATTTAAATGCGTATCTTTGCACGGAAAACTAAAAAGTTCTACTATACATCAGCCCATCCAATTGCAATGCCATCCTTATGTGCATAAACAAAAGAATGTGATATTTAAATTTAAACTCAAATTCTATCTGTAAGGCGCTAGTTGTTGTGTGGTAAAGAGGATATGGGGTTGAGGAGGCATGAGTCTATAAGGTTAACCACATTAATAAACAAGAATTAATATAAATAAAAACTATTTATGGGATTTTTTAAGAACCAACTTAACAAACAACTGGATAATTTTAAACAATCTATTCCAGATGAACGATTAGACGAACTAGAAGCACAGGGTTATGACGTGAGTGAGTATCGCAAAGCTAAGCAGGATGTAAGGACTGCTAGGAATGCCGCGCAGGAAGAAATACGAAATGGACAAGAGAATTGTACCAATCTCTCTAAGCTTGAACCGTATATGACGACACCCCGTAGTACCGAAAGCGAATTCTTCAAGTCTGTTGCAGGTAAGGCACCTTGGTTTGGCAAAGATAAATGGAGAAGAAAGTATAGTGAGGGTCCAATTGTGTATCGAGGAGTTGTTGCGGCACAATCAGAACTTTACAGACCAGGGAACAAAGGGGAGGATGCTTTCTATGCTATTACCATCGTTGCTGTAGACAAAGAGCATCAATGCAACGAAGCGTGGATGCAACGCGTGATTAAACAGTTGCAAGATATGCAAGCGGGAAAAGTTGCTATCCCATCTGATTGTGCAGAACTTGTGGATGTGATGAACGAGGTAGACAACGATGGGGATTGGCGCAGTGGAATGCTTGGTATGAGTATTGCAGAAGGAGCGGAGGCACATTACCGTAAAGATGTACTTTACCGCAAGAACTTGCCAAACGGTTTCTTGCCTACCAATGGCATTATTCCGCAGGTTTGTACCAACTTTCCTGTTAAGAAATCTCATTCGCCTTTGACTGCTAATATCCCTGCTCAATTCTATATGGATTAAGTCGGTAAGTTAAAGGATAATAATAAGAGAGGTGCACAAGCTGTGTAACCTCTCTTATTGTTTTGTCGTTCTTTATGTGCAGTGTGTTGTTTGATAATGGAGTCGGAAATCTTTGTATTTGCATAGACTTGCTGATGAGAAAACTATGAGGCAGTAGTAAAACCCAGTTGTAAGTCCTTCCCCCTCATGCACATAATTTCATAAGCCTATACATCAAGAACGGAATATCCGTCACTCCCCTAAACTGTGCTCTGAAAGCTTTGATTTTTGTGTGCAAGAATTAGGCATTTGCATTTGGTTGCTGTGTTGATAACGAAATTGAGTATAGTATTATAATGGAACTTAAAGGTCTCAATCACCGTATAAAAGTTGTCTACTCCCAACTTTTATACCTTGTTAAGCCATCAGGCCCGCTTTAATTTTGCAGCATTTTTGATGCTTCTGACTTTATAAATAAAAGGCTATAACGACTGATTTCAGTTGGATTTTGATATCCAAGTAAATTTATGTAATTGTTAATTTGATAAAATTATTTTACAAATACCAATTTTCTGTCTGACGCTTCTAGGTGAAAGATGTAACCAAATAGTATATAAATAGCCACTCTAGAATGAATTTCTTGACATGTTTCAATCACTTTTTCGCTAAGACTTTAGCTATTTACTATGGTTTAGCATTTCTATTTTGAGAAAATATTGCCAAATTTGAGTTCGGAAAAACAAAGAAATACAGTTTAAATATTTATCTTTACGACGCATTTAGCATCAAAACGCAGTGCGTTTAGCACCAAAACGCAGTGCATTTAGCATCAAAACGCAGTGCATTTAGCATCAAAACGCAGTGCATTTAGCACCAAAACGCAGTGCATTTAGCACCAAAACGCAAAGTACCTAGCTACAAGTTTGAAAGCTAAAGCTATTGGATATTGCTGTAATATATTTATTATCAGTGTTTTATTAAAGTTTAGTAGCCGTTTAGTACCTTAGTTTTGCTAAACTGTATTATGGCAGCTGGTTTGTCAGTTTTGTTGAGCTAAACATACATATTTTGATTAAAAAAGGTGCGTTTTGCACTATTTTTTTATAATTAATTGTATATCAAAGATTTATAAACTTTTAAAATATAAGCGATTTTTCGCTCTAGTCTTTGAAATTTTGCGTCGACGCCACTCTTAATGTTAAATATTGGTATAAATATTTTACATTTTAGGAGTGTAATATTGGTTTTTCTTATGATATCTATGTATAAAGTTAAGTAATTTGCTTCAAGTCTATTAAAAAGCAACATGCGCTACACGGCCAATAGTTGTAGTTAAAGGAAATACTTAGACTGCATTGTAAGTTTTTGTGATGAGCTGTTGAAATTTGAAAAGTAAAACAACAACATTAACCATTCAATACGAAGATGAAATGAGCACAGGCAAATTAGAGCGCAAGAAACGATAAAAAGAAAATGGAGTTACACAGGAAAAGCCTAAGAACATAGTTGAGGAGAAAATTATGTTGAAATTAATTCGCAATGTTAGTTATAAAGCTAGACACAGCTTTAGTTAAAAGCAAAATAACCATCCATGCGAAATACAATTATAATGAAGTGGTTGAAAAATCCGTATAATTAGGTTTTGTTATTCATTCAAATTCCCTTATCTTTGCACTATCCAAACATAAGAAACCAATTTTATGGCAACGAACATATTTAAAGGATTGGGAATAGCCCTTGTAACACCATTTAAGACAGATGGGTCGATAGACTATATGGCACTTAAGCGCCTTGTAGAATATCAAACCGAGAACGGAGCCGACTTTCTTTGCGTTCTTGGGACAACGGGCGAAACACCTTGCTTAGACCGAGAAGAACGCGAAGAGGTGAAACGATTTGTGGTTCAAGTAAATCAAGGTAAGCTGCCTGTGCTTTTGGGTTGTGGCGGAAATAATACTGTGGCCGTGGTTAAAGAACTACAAACGATGGACCTTCGTGGTGTTGACGGAATACTTAGTGTTTGTCCATATTATAATAAACCCTCTCAAGAAGGACTGTATAGACATTTTAAAATGATAGCCGACAATAGTCCGTTACCTATTGTTTTATATAATGTTCCTGGAAGAACGGGCATTAATATGAAAGCAGAGACAACCGTAAGACTAGCCACCGACTGCCGAAATATCATTGCTGTTAAAGAAGCTGGAGGAAGTTTGGAACAGGTGGACGAGATTATCAAGAACAAACCGGCCCATTTTGATGTACTAAGTGGTGATGATGCTTTGGCCTTTCCTATGATTGCCAGTGGAGCAGCAGGTGTGATTTCGGTTATTGGAAATGCCTTACCACGAGAGTTCTCGCGTATGATAAGGCTTGAATTTAATGGCGAATACGAGCCAGCTCGTAAAATTCACCATCGTTTTACCGAGTTATATAGTCTACTATTTGTGGATGGTAATCCTGCAGGAGTTAAAGCATTACTGCACGAGATGGGCTTTATAGAAAACGAGTTACGTTTACCGCTTGTGCCAACGCGTGTGGCAACGGTTCAAAAAATGGCAGCCATTTTAAAAGAGATGCGCATATAGATGTATTGTTGTGCAAGTCGCACTCACGCCGATTCTTTTATGGAAGTCAATGTTTGGAATAAGGGCATAATATATGATCGGCATAATAGTGTTTAAGACAAAAAAGATAAAAGAAATTAAGTGTAAAGAGATGCTGTGGCGCAGAAGAAAAGCGTGCAAGAACTTATTTTTTAGTGTGCAGGTGATAACGTTCCTTTAATTCTTGTGCATCTCATTTTTTTATCGTACATTTGCAGATTAAGAAAAAAGATGCCCGCCTTAGGCTGAAACTAGCAGGTATTGGGTACAATTAATGTGTTTATAAACAAAAAAATTATATCATTGTGGCAGAGACTAAGTATATTTTCGTAACGGGTGGAGTGGTTTCTTCGCTAGGCAAAGGCATTATCTCCTCGTCAATTGGTAAGCTTCTTCAGGCAAGAGGATATAACATTACCATTCAGAAGTTCGACCCTTACATCAACATCGACCCCGGAACGCTCAACCCCTACGAACACGGCGAATGCTACGTCACAGTGGACGGGATGGAAACAGACCTCGACTTGGGACACTATGAACGTTTTACCGACATAAAAACAACTAAAGCCAACTCGCTAACCACGGGAAGGATTTACAAGTCGGTTATTGATAAAGAGCGCAGAGGCGACTATTTGGGAAAGACCATCCAGGTTGTTCCGCATATCACCGATGAGATTAAACGCAACGTTAAGCTGCTTGGTGAGAAGTATCACTACGATTTTGTTATTACAGAAATTGGTGGAACAGTGGGCGACATCGAGTCGACACCATTCCTTGAAGCTATTAGACAACTGAAATGGGAATTGGGAAAGAAGGCTGTTTGCGTGCATCTTACCTATATCCCTTATCTAAAAGCTGCTCAAGAGCTTAAAACAAAGCCTACACAACATAGCGTTAAGGAGTTGCAAAGCGTGGGTATTCAGCCCGATGTGTTGGTGTTGCGTACTGAAAAGAAACTCGATACAGGCATTTTAAAGAAGGTTGCCGCCTTCTGTAATGTGGATTTAGATTGCGTGGTGCAAAGCGAAGACTTGCCAAGCATTTATGAAGCTCCCATTGGAATGCAAGAGCAGGGCTTGGATGTGGCTATTTTGAAAAAGATGGGCGAACCCATTGGCGAAAAACCAGCACTTGGCCCTTGGCGTAAATTCCTCGAAAGACGCAGACAAGCCACTAACGAGGTGCATATCGGGCTTGTTGGTAAGTATGATTTGCAGGATGCTTATAAGAGTATTCGCGAAAGTTTGTATCAAGCAGGTACATATAACGACCGCAAAACAGTGCTTTCTTTCATCAATTCGGAGAAACTCACAAAGGAAAATGTGGCAGAACAGTTGGCTGGCGTTGACGGTATTGTTATCTGTCCGGGATTTGGACAGCGAGGGACAGAAGGTAAAATCATTGCAGCCCACTATGCACGAACCAACGATTTGCCAACCTTTGGTATATGTCTAGGTATGCAAATGATGGTGATAGAGTTTGCTCGTAATGTTCTTGGATATGAAGATGCTAACAGTCGTGAGATGGATGAGAAGACAGAGCACAACGTCATTGATATTATGGAGGAGCAAAAAAACATTACCAACATGGGCGGTACAATGCGTCTTGGTGCTTATGAGTGCGTATTGAAGCAAACTTCTCGTGTAATAGATATCTATAAGCACGAACATATACAGGAAAGACATCGTCACCGTTACGAATTTAACAACGACTTCCAAAAAGAATACGAACGTGCAGGAATGGCTTGTGTGGGTAAGAACCCTGAAAGCGACCTTGTTGAAATAGTGGAAATACCGGGCTTGAAGTGGTATCTTGGTACACAATTCCATCCCGAATACCAAAGCACTGTACTTAATCCGCACCCCTTATTCGTTGATTTCGTTAAGGCAGCAATAGCAAACAAAAAATAATTTCACATAATCTGATTATCACCCGCAGACTGTGCTGTGTCCTAGAGACATGTTTAGCATTAGTTTTACGGGATAAATAGACAAGACATAATGAATAAAAACAATCTTATCGGTTTCATTCTCATTGGCTTTGTGCTTATTGGTTTCAGTCTTTGGAACCGCCCTTCTGAAGAAGAATTGGCTAAGCAACAGCAAAAGGAACAGATTGAAAAGAAAAACAAAGAGGAGCAAACGCAAGCTAAAGCTAAAGCTGAAGCTGCTCGCGCTCAGGCTCTACAACAAGCAGCCACCGACACAAGTGCTTTGTTTCATAAGGCATTGACGGGCGAAGCACAACCCATCGTGCTGAAAAATAATAAAGTGCAAATACAACTTAACACCAAGGGAGGTGTAGTTGATAAGGTGGTTATTAATAATTTCGCCGACAGAAATGGTAATAAGAATGTAACGTTGTTCCAAGGTAAAGACCAAAATCTTAATTATACCTTTGCAACGAAAGACGGATATATTAGTACTGCCGATTTGTTTTTCACGCCTTCTGAAGTAACCGACACCACAGTTACCTTTACAGCTGAAGCTGCAGCAGGTAAAACACTTACCATTAAGTACGTGTTGGGCAATGAATACATGCTGCATACGAGCATTTCGGCTTCGGGAATGGCTGGTATTCTTAACCCTTCGGTGAATACTGTAGATATAAACTGGCAACAACGTTGTGCACAACAAGAGAAAGGTTTTACCTTTGAAAACCGATATGCCACGCTAACTTACCATAAATCTAAAGGAGGAACCGACTATCTGAGTGAGACTTCAGAGAAAATAGACGAGGTTATTGAAGATAAGATAGACTGGGTGGCGTTTAAAAACCAGTTTTTCTCGGCGGTGATGATAGCCAAAACTGATTTCGGTACAAACAATATGCTAACAAGCATTCCTCAAGAGAAGGGTTCTGGTTATCTGAAACAATACAAAGTTCGCCTTAAAACCACATTCGACCCAACGGGCGCACAACCTACGCAACTGGATTTTTACTACGGACCAAACGACTTCCGATTGTTGCAACAAATGGAAAGTCAAAGTAATTTTGGCAAGGATCTTGAGTTAGAAAGACTGGTTTACCTGGGATGGCCCTTATTCCGTGTTATTAATAGATGGTTCACTATCTATGTATTCGACTGGCTCACTGGCTTTGGCTTTAACATGGGTGTGGTTCTTATCCTTATCACCCTTCTCTTAAAGGGTATCACTTTCCCTTTGGTGAAGAAGAGTTATTTAAGTTCGGCTAAAATGCGCGTGCTTAAACCAAAACTCGAAGAAGCAACCAAAGAGTTTAATAAGCCCGAAGACCAAATGAAAAAGCAGCAGGCCATGATGAGCGAATATGCTAAATATGGCGTTAGTCCGCTATCAGGATGTTTGCCCATGCTTATTCAGATGCCCATTTGGATTGCGATGTTTAACTTCGTTCCAAACGCCATTCAGTTGCGTGGACAAAGCTTCTTGTGGATAAAAGACCTCTCTACTTACGACCCAATATACGAGTGGGGACATAACGTTTGGCTCATTGGCGACCACTTGTCGCTTACTTGCATCCTATTCTGCTTGTCTAACGTTCTCTATTCAGTAATGACAATGCGTCAACAGCGCGATCAAATGGTTGGACAACAGGCCGAACAAATGAAGATGATGCAGTGGATGATGTACTTCATGCCAGTGATGTTCTTCTTTATGTTCAATGATTACTCTTCAGGACTGAACTTCTACTATTTCGTTAGCTTGTTCTTCAGTGCAGCCATCATGTGGTTCTTGCGCAAAACCACTAACGACGATAAGTTGCTCAGAATACTCGAAGCAAATTATAAAGAGGCTGAGAGTAATCCTGAAAAGCTTAGAGGACTCTCTGCTCGCATTCAGGCTATGCAACAACAGCAGCAAGAATTGCAACGTAAGCGTGAACAGCTGGGCAAGAAATAATGCAGAGTTTTAACCCTAAACCAAATAAAACAACAAAATAAGCGTATTTAAAGCAACTGGCGGATTATGGTTTGCTCCTAAAAAGGTGCAACACCGTAATCCGTCTTTTAAAATAAGGAATTAAAAGTACTAAAAACCTATGAAGAAATCTCTCGCCTTGGCAGCGATGGCTATACTCGCTGTCGTGCCGAATTCAAATGGACAAACCATGATCGGCAAAAATGAAATTAAACTTAAAAGCGACCTGATGACTCCAGAAGCTTTATGGGCTATGGGTCGTATTGGTGATGCACAAGCTTCTCCCGATGGCAAAATGGTGCTGTATAGGGTGGCGTATTATAGTGTGCAAGAAAATAAAGGCCATCAAATGCTCTTTGTGTCTAACGCCGATGGAACTAACAAAAAGCAGCTTACCACAACGGTTGATAATGAAACAGACGCTGTATGGATTGAGAACGGACAACGCATTGCCTTCCTTACAAAAGGACAGCTGTGGAGCATGAACGCTGATGGCTCAGGAAGAAAGCAACTTACCAATAGCGATGTTGACATCGAAGGATTTAAGTTTTCACCTGATGGAAAGAAAGTTATTCTTATCAAATCTTTGAAATATACAGGAGTTATCCAGGCTAATCCATCTGATCTGCCTAAAGCAACAGGAAGAAAAGTAACCGACTTAATGTACCGTCACTGGGATCACTATGTTGAAAGTATTCAGCATCCCTTTGTGGCTGATGTATTGGCTGATGGCATAACTGCAGGCAAAGACTTGCTTGAGGGTGAACCATACGAATGTCCGATGGAACCATTTGGAGGTGTTGAGCAGTTGGCTTGGAGTCCTGATTCGAAAACAATTGCTTATACTTGCAGAAAAAAAACTGGTCGCGAATACTCTATTTCTACTGACTCAGATATCTTTTTGTACAACCTGGCTACTGGTAAAACAACCAATTTGTGTAAGCCAGACGACTATAAAGCTCCAGCAGTTGATGCAACGAAGACGCTTAAGAATCAAGCAGTAAATCATCAAAACAAGGATTATAACGTTGGTTACGATACCAATCCCAAATTCTCGCCCGATGGAAAATATGTTGCTTGGCAGAGTATGAAGAATGATGGATATGAAAGCGACAGAAATCGTCTGTGTGTTTATACACTTGCTACAGGCGAAAAACGCTATGTTACAGAAGCTTTCGACTCTAATGTTGATGATTATTGCTGGGCAGCTAACTCGCAAACGTTGTACTTTATAGGCGTTTGGCACGGTTGTGTGAACATGTATCAAACCAATTTGACAGGTAAAGTGATGCAACTAACAGATGGATGGCACGATTATGCATCGGTTCAACTTTTGGGCAATACAGGTAAGTTGCTAGCAATGCGCCATAGTTATTCGCACCCAGACGAGCTGTTTGTGGTTACGCCTTCGAAGAAAGAAAAGAAATCAGAGGCAAAACAGATAACCGACGAAAACAAACACATCTTCGATCAGCTCGAAATGGGTAAGGTGCAACAGCGTTGGGTTAATACCGTTGATGGCAAAAAAGAGTTGGTTTGGATTATTCTTCCGCCACATTTCGATCCAAATAAGAAATATCCTGCATTACTTTTCTGCGAAGGTGGCCCACAAAGTCCTGTTAGCCAATTCTGGAGTTATCGATGGAATTTCCAAATTATGGCTGCCAATGGTTATGTTGTTATTGCTCCAAACCGTCGTGGCTTGCCTGGTTTTGGTTCTGAATGGAACGAAGAAATATCGGGTGATTGGACAGGTTTATGTATGAAAGACTATTTGGCTGCCGTTGACGATGCTGTAGAGAACTTGCCTTTTGTAGACAAAGACCGTCTGGGTTGCGTGGGAGCTAGCTTTGGTGGTTTCAGCGTTTACTACTTAGCCGGACATCATGACAAGCGTTTCAAGGCTTTTATCTCGCACGATGGTGCATTTAATCTTGAAGCAATGTACACCGAGACAGAAGAAAACTGGTTCTCTAACTGGGAATACGATGACGCTTATTGGAACAAAGACCTTACTGTCAATGCAAAGCGCACATACGAAAACTCACCACATCGTTTTATCGATAAGTGGGATACGCCTATCCTTTGCATTCATGGTGAGAAAGATTATCGTATTAACGCAACACAAGGTATGAGTGCGTTTAATGCTGCTCGCATGAAAGGCATCCCTGCTGAATTGCTTATCTTCCCTGATGAAAACCACTGGGTGCTTAAACCTCAGAATGGTGTGTTGTGGCAACGCACATTCTTTGAGTGGCTAGACAGATGGTTGAAGTAATAAGAACGTAGTGATATTTTGCCGTAATCGCTTTTGAAAGAAGTGTTTTTCTGTCTTCAAACTTTGCTCTGCTGTATTTTAATGCAGAGACTCAACATTGAAGAAGGGCAGAATAGCTAAGTTGAAACACCACTTTCATTGGAGTTTGGTCCACCTATTCATTCTAAATGTGGATTGTTCGTGGACAAGTGGCATGCACTTTTATATAGAAAAATCTTTTAAAACAGCTTTATCGCACATTATATAATAAGAAATCCACCCTCTCTTAAAATTAAGAGAGGGTGGGGGCAACTTTTAAATGCGAGAAACTATTACCAACGAAAAAATATAAATATCTATGACAACAAACAACAATGCAACAGGCACTTTACGCGATTCAGCTGCAGCCCGCTGGACAGCCTTGTTGCTTTTGGCTATGGCCATGTTTTTCGCGTACATTTTTATGGATATTCTATCGCCCATTAAGGACTTGATGGAATCTACACGTGGTTGGGACTCTACAGCCTTTGGTACTTATGCCGGTTCAGAAACGTTCCTTAACGTGTTTATCTTCTTCCTTATCATTGCAGGTATTATCCTCGACAAGATGGGCGTGCGCTTTACAGCCATCCTTTCGGGTCTGGTTATGCTCACAGGAGCCTGCATCAACTGGTATGCAGTTACCGAATCGTTCATGGGTTCGTCACTCGAAACCTGGTTTTCGAACCACCTTAATTACATTCCTTTGTTCGATGAGTTGGGTGTTTCGCCATTTTATGCTGGTATGCCTGCTTCAGCTAAGTTGGCCTCTATTGGGTTTATGATATTCGGTTGCGGAGCCGAGATGGCTGGTATTACCGTTTCTCGTGGTATTGTAAAATGGTTTAAGGGCAAAGAAGTGGCTTTGGCAATGGGTTCAGAGATGGCCCTTGCACGCCTTGGCGTTGCCACTTGTATGATATTCTCTCCTGTTTTCGCTCGTTTGTTTGGAAAAGTAGACGTATCTCGTTCTGCCGCTTTCGGACTTATATTGTTGATGATTGCTTTGATTATGTTTGTAGTTTACTTCTTCATGGATAAGAAACTAGATGCACAAACAGGTGAAGCCGAAGAGAAAGATGATCCTTTCCGTATCTCAGATATTGGTCAAATCTTGCGTAGTCAAGGTTTCTGGGTCGTAGCATTACTTTGTGTGCTCTATTATTCGGCCATTTTCCCCTTCCAAAAGTATGCAGTTAACATGCTTCAATGCAATCTAACGTTTACGCAATTGGCAGAAGGTGACTTCTGGGCTTCAAATAGTGTAACGTTGATTCAATATTTCGTGATGATTACTATTGCTGCTACAGCTTTTATAAGTAATTTCAGCAAGAAAGCATCGTTGAAATATGGACTTCTTCTCGTGTCGTTTGTATTCCTTATATGCTATTGCTACATTGCCTACAAACGTCAATCAGCCGAAGCAATTTTCGCTGTATTCCCACTTTTAGCTGTAGGTATCACCCCAATTCTAGGTAAATACGTTGATCATAAGGGTAAAGCAGCCTCTATGTTGGTGTTGGGAAGTGTGCTTCTTATCGTTTGCCACCTTACATTTGCATTCCTTCTTCCACAGCTTAAAGGCAATGAAATAGGCGGTGTAAGTCTTGCTTTCGTCACCATTCTTATTCTTGGAGCTAGCTTCTCTTTGGTGCCAGCATCGTTGTGGCCATCTGTTCCTAAGTTGGTAGACAGCAAAATCATTGGTTCTGCTTATGCTTTAATATTCTGGATTCAGAACATAGGGCTATGGCTTTTCCCATTGCTGATTGGTAAGATATTGAAAGCTTCGAATCCTGACATTGTTCAAAGCCTTGAAGCTGGTACGATGTCGCCAGCCGAAGCAGCAACGTCTTACAACTACACCAATCCTTTGTTGATGCTTGCTATGCTTGGCTTGGTAGCTTTACTACTTGGATTGTACTTGCGTGTTGTAGACCGCAAGAAAGGTTATGGTCTGGAAGAGCCTAATATTAAATAATAAGTGGCTTATAGAATAAAATATAACATACGTATCTAGCAACATTTTGCTGTTATAATATATAATGGCTGAACTCAATAAATGGTGTTCAGCCATTATTGTTTTACCCGAATTTAAGCTAGTTTCCAACGAGTAGACAAATTGGGTTGAACTGAGTGTAGGGTTCGTAGGTTTATGCGGTGTTGTTGTGAAAGGAGATGCTATCAATGTATTATTAGCTGCCGCAGCATATAACTTCAAAAGAGCTATGAGAGCTCTTTTGTACCTTATAAAAAGAATCAGCATAGAGCTTGTCAATACAAGCTGTATGCTGAAATATAGTTTTTAAGGGAGGACTAACTAACAAGACAACATGATGGAAAGAGAATTAAACCCCAATCGGTTATTAGAGCGTTTTATAAAAAACATGTTATCCAAAGTTGGCCATAGACCGTTTGTCAAAATAGGGCTAATATGTTTTGCGTTAGAGGTGATTTATTATTTTGGAAAGACGATGGGAGAAGTCTTTTACTATCTCTCTCATTGATGCCATCCCGCTCGTATTAAGGCCAACAGAAATACTACTATCTTAACCTTTCATCATTATTTTCTATTATGCCTTCGCAGTTTCTACCCAATAGGGTATATCAATTTATTTTGATGCTATTGATGTCGATGCCACTTGGTGGCGTTGTGATGTTTGTTCTTGGCGATTATCGCGATACCATGTGGGGCAAAACCTTACTATGTTGTTTGCACTGGCTTTGGTGGTGTTACTTGTCATTAGGTTACTGCGTAAATGCTTGACTTATAGGGTTTAGTTGCTCAGTAAGAGGCTGAATAATACCAATTAGTATAACTTTTCTTGCTCGTAGAGCACTACAAAGGCGTTTGTACTACGCGTACAAGGCGCTTGTAGTGTGGCTACAAACAAGCTGTAGCGGTGCTACAAGCCGTTTGTAGTGCCACTACAAGAGACTAGTAGCGTGGCGATGTTATTTTGTTGTCAAATATAAAAAGGCGTCAACGCTGTTGTAAAACCATCTATTTACATCCTGTTGTGCTTTATTGTGATGGGCAATGGCGTCGTAATGGCTGAGACTTGCAATAAAACAAGCAAGTATATAACGGGGTGCAGCCAATCGCGGTTATTGATAAACGGCATTCATATTATATGTATAGCCCTCACACAATATTAATAAACGGCCATCCTTGTATAAAGAAAGTTCAGGGCGTTAATCCTTTTTTGCGCCCCTTCCTTCCATTCTAAAGCGTTTAGGCGACTTGCCAGCGTGTTGCTTAAAGTATTTTCCGAAGAACGATTGGTTGGGGAAACCCAGTGTAGCCACAATCTCTTTGATGCTTTGATCGCTGTAAAGCAGCAGTTGGCGTGCATCGCTCATCACGATGTCGTTAATCCATTGCAGGGCCGTTTTACCCGTTTTCTCCTTCACCACCACTGATAAATAGCTGGGTGTAACGCAAAGCAGGTTGGCATAGTAAGCCACTTCGCGGTGCTTACGATAATTGTTATACACCTCCACAATGAAATTTTGTCCTAATTTATCGGTAACGTTCCACGTTCCCACCTGTAAATGGTGGCTCATCATGTAGCAATTCACGATTTCATAGATAAGCGTTCGGCCCATCGAAGCCAGCAGTTCGGTAATCACTTGCGGGTTGGGCGAGTTGGCATAGTGTTCGTTTTCGTGGCTTTCGCGTGCCATCAAGGTTTGCATTTGGGTTAGAATGCGGTCGTATTGGCTAACCGATAGTGAGAGGAAAGGGTGCTCGCTAAAATACAAACCTGTGGTGATGTCCATCGTTTTGTTTACAATAGACATAATAAAATCGTAATCCACAAAGAATACAATTCCCTGTAAGTCGTTGCTAACGTTATTGATTTGTGCATAAATAGCAGGTGCAATAAATAGCGTGTCGCCCTTATTAATATGGTAGGGTTTGTTGTCTATGCTCACACTTATGCTGCCTTGAGTGCACAACACCAAGGCAAATGTGCGGTGAATGGATATCAGTCGGCGGTCTAATTCAGTGCCAATGTCTGTAGCTTGGAAGCTTCTTAAGCTGAAGGGGAGTTGCAATCGTTGTTCCATATATGTGCATTAATTAATTGCAAATGTACAAAATAATTTGTAGAATATTGCGTAAATGTGCTTAAAAATTAGTGTTAATATATAATATAGAACATTTTTGAGCAGATTTTGGCCTTGTGTGAGTTCTTTTATATCTTTAATTTTGCATCGTCACACACAAACAATAGGTTTTTAACACCTTGATAACCGATTTTCGGTATAAAAGGGTTTGACGTTTATCATATAAGAAATGAGTAAAGTAAGGAAATATGACAAAGATTAAATTCATGGCCATTGCAACACTTGCTGTGGTGTTGAGCGGTTGCAATAGTAAGAAAGAAGATCACACTGTTGCTCCCGTTAAGGTGAAAACGATTGCTGTACAATCAGGAAGTGTTGATGGAAAACGCACCTATGTGGGTGTTATTCAGGAGAGTTATGGTTCAACGCTTAGTTTTGCAACGCTGGGAACAGTGTCTCAGGTGTTGGTAGACGAAGGCCAAGCTGTGCGTAAAGGGCAATTGTTGGCTGTGATAGATAAAACTTCTGCGCAAAGCGCGCACGACATGGCTATGAGTACTTTGTCGCAAGCTCGCGATGCTTTTAAGCGTTTAGAACAATTATATAAGAAGGGTAGTTTGCCCGAAATTCGTTTCGTAGATGTGCAAACGAAGTTGGCCGAAGCCGAAGCAGCCGAGCGCATTGCACGCAAAACACTTCAAAATTGCGAGTTGCGTGCGCCTTTTGATGGCTTTATTTCGCAACGAATGGTAGATACGGGCAACAACGTGGCGCCTGGAATAGGTTGCTTTAAATTGGTGAAGCTCGACCGTGTGGATATGAAAATCGCCGTTCCCGAAAACGAAATATCGGGCATTGCCAAAGGGCAGTTGGTGCCTTTCACTGTTTCGGCGCTCGATGGAAAGGCTTTCGAGGGTAAGGTTACCGAGAAAGGCATTCAGGCCAACTTGCTAAGTCACACCTACGATGTTATTGTTAGTCTGCCCAATCCAGGCCATCAGCTATTGCCAGGCATGGTGTGCAGCGCACAATTGGCCAGTACGGGTGCAGCAAAAGGTATCGTTGTGCCGCAAGAAGCAGTGCTGATAGATGGTTCAAAACCTTATGTTTGGGTCGAAGAAAACGGCGTTGCGCATCGTAGAGACATCACGCAGAGTGGTGTATGTCAAAGCGGCGTTGTGGTTAGTAGTGGCTTGTCGCAAGGTGATAAGGTTATTGTTAACGGTCAAAACAAGGTGAGCGAAGGAGTGAAAGTGATTTAAAAAGCCTCACCCCCAGCCCCTCTCCAAGGGGAGAGGGGAGTGATATGCTTAGTGAACTTAAAGGCTTATAAAGGTGAAAAGGTGAAAAGGTGAAAAGGTGAAAAGGTGAAAAAATGGCTGCGCACCTGTCTTGTTAGCTCGTTAACTTGTCGCCTTGTTAACTCATCAACTGGTAAACTGGCAAACTTGTCAACTCGTCAACTTGTCAACTTGTCAACTGGTTAACTCGTCAACTGGTTAACCCGTCCACCCGTTCACTCACAAACACAATATATAAACACACGGATTTATGTCTAAACGTAAAAGAAATATTATAGAAAGTGTGATGCATTACAACAGCATCATGCTCTTGTTGATGGTGTTGCTCATCGGTTTCGGTGTGTTCGCACTCATCAATATGCCCAAAAACGAGTTCCCCTCGTTCACCATTCGACAAGGAGTTGTGGCCGCTGTTTATCCTGGTGCCACCTCTGCCGAAGTGGAAGAACAGGTAACAAAACCGCTGGAAACATTCCTCTGGGGATTTAAAGAGATAAAGAAAGAGAAAACTCGCTCGCAAACAAAAGATGGTATTACCTATGTTTTTGTTGAGCTAAACGATGACGTTACAAACAAAGACGAGTTTTGGAGCAAGTTTAAAATTAAGCTACAACAGTTTAAAGTGACGCTTCCGCAAGGCGTTTTGGCGCTTATTGCTAACGACGACTTTGGCGATACCTCGGCTATGCTCATCACACTTGAGAGCAAAACAAAGACTTATCGCGAACTGCACGAGTATATGAACGCACTGAAAGACCGACTGCGCACTATTCCCGAACTGGCTAACTTGCGCGTGAGCGGCGAACAGGGCGAAGAAATCGGCGTGTATATCGATCGCGCTAAACTCTCGGATTATGGCATAAACTCGGTTACACTCTTATCAAACCTCTCGTCGCAGGGTATGACTTTGATGAGCGGAAAGGTGAACGACGGACAAACAACGCGCCCCATACACCTACGTTCGCAAATGAATAGCGAGAACGATGTGGCTAATCGCATTGTGTATAGCGACCCACGTGGAAACGTTATTAGGCTGAGAGACATCGCTACCATCAAACGCGAATATCCCGATGCCGACAAATATGTGAAGAACAATGGACAAAAGTGCCTCGTTCTCTCAATCGAAATGAACGAGGGAAGCAATATTGTGCAGTTTGGTGATAAGGTTAAGAACATCTTGGCCGACTTCCAAGCCACCCTGCCACAAGATGTAAGCACTTATACTATTACAGACCAAAGCGAGGTGGTGAACACTTCGGTGATGGACTTCTTAAAAGAATTGCTTATTGCCATTGCATCGGTGGTGGTGGTTATCATGCTTTTGCTGCCCATGCGCGTGGCAAGTGTGGCCGCTAGCACCATTCCTATCACCATCTTTATCACCCTCGGACTGTTCTATGCCTTTGGTATCGAACTCAACACCGTGACTTTGGCATCGCTAATCGTGGCCTTGGGTATGATTGTAGACAACTCTATCGTTATCATCGACTCGTATATCGAGAAGATAGACGAGGGCATGAGCCGCTGGCATGCAGCCACCTATTCGGCCAACGAGTTCTTCTCTTCTATCTTTAGTGCTACACTGGCTATCTCTATCACCTTCTTCCCGCTGCTGCTTACGATGAAGGGAATGATGAAAGACTTTGTTAAGTGGTTCCCACTTGGCATCAGCGTGGTGCTTGGTGCATCGCTCTTGGTGGCCGTTTTGGTGGTGCCTTGGATGCAATACACCTTTATACGTAAGGGACTGAAGAAAGATGACAACGACAATAGCAAACAAAAACGTTCGTTCCTCGACATCATACAAGCCTATTACGACCGACTCATTGAGCGTTGTTTCGCTCATCCCTTTGTTACATTGGCCGTGGGAGTACTCTCTGTGGTGGTGGGTGGACTGCTGTTTGCTAGCATGCCACAGAAGCTAATGCCTCGTGCAGAGCGCAATCAGTTTGCTGTTGAGATTTATCTTCCACAAGGCACAAGCATCGAACGCACTGCAAACGTGGCCGATAGCTTGCGCAATATGATGATAAAAGACGAGAGAATACGTAACATCTCTACGTTCTACGGCATGTCGTCGCCACGTTTCCAAACGTCCTATGCACCGCAATTGGGTGGCACAAACTATGCCCAGTTTATCGTTAATACAGATAACGACGCGGCTACAGTGGCTCTGGTAGATAGCTTCACCAATCGTTATACCGACTATTTTGCCGATGCACAGGTACGAATTAAGCAGCTTGATTATAGCGATGCTAGCTCGCCTATTGAGATAAGGTTTAGCGGTAACAACCTCGAAGCCATTCAACAGGTGGTAGACAGCGCCACAATGCGCATGCGAAACATGCCCGAACTGCTGCTGGTACGCAACAACTTTGATGGTAGCACATCGGGCTTGGCTGTGCAAATAGACGATTACGAGGCTTCAAGACTGGGCATCAGCAAGAGTCTTCTGTCGGTAAACCTCGCCACTCGCTTCGGCGATGGTGTGCCTCTAACCACCATCTGGGAGGGCGATTACCCCGTAACGGTGAAGCTAAAGGATAACCATGCTGGGCATCAAACACCCGAAGACCTTGAGAATGCCACCATTAGCGGACTGCTTCCTGGGGTGCATGTGCCACTAAGACAGGTGGCTAAGGTGTCGCCCGACTGGACTTACACCTCTATTCACCACCGCAATGGCGTGCGAACCATGTCGGTTCTAGCCGATGCTAAACGCGGATTAAATCTTAACGAGGTTACCGATAAGGTGATAACCGAGATGAATAAGATTGAACTTCCTCAAGGAGTAACCATGACTGTGGGCGGACAAAGGGAGAAAGACTTAGAAACGCAACCGCAAATTTATAGCGGATTGGCCATTTCTATCGTTATCATCTTCGCCATCTTGCTGTTCCATTTCAAGGATATTCGCATGTCGGTGCTCATTATGTTGGCTCTGTTGTTCTCGCTGTTGGGCGCTGCCACGGGCGTGCTTGTTATGGGACAAGAGGTGGGTATCACTGGTATTCTGGGTATTATCTCGCTCATGGGTATCATTGTGCGTAATGGTATCATCATGGTTGACTATGCCGAAGAACTGCGCGTGCACCACAGACTGTCCGCAAAACGGGCTGCCCTGCAAGCTGCACAGCGACGTATGCGCCCCATCTTCCTTACTAGTGCGGCCGCTTCTATGGGTGTTATCCCCATGGTTATTGCCAATACGCCACTCTGGGGCCCAATGGGTGTGGTGGTTTGCTTCGGTACTATTGTGTCGTTGTTCTTCATCGTCACCATGATTCCTATTGGCTACTGGATGATTTTCAGAATCCAAGACCGCAAAAGAACGCTGAAGATGGTGGCACACACCGAGTAGTAAGTAGTAATGGAGAAAGGAGGAACTAAAAAGTTATGGAGTTAACTCCTAAACTCCTCAACTTCATACCCCCAAACGCCCCACAACTCAAAAACTCATGAACTCAAAAACTCATGAACTTAAATAAAAAAACTCATGAACATCAAAAAACTTCACCTGCTCTTGGCGCTGTGCTTGCCACTCGCTGCCAATGCGCAAACAACATATTCGCTAGAACAATGCAAAACGTTGGCCAAAGAAAACAACGTGAAACTGAAACGAGCACGACTGGAAATTGCCGCTGCCAAAGAGCAACAAAAAGAGGCTAGAGCAAAATATCTGCCACAAGTAATGGCCAACGGAACATATTTTCATGCCGTAGACCATTTGGTGCAAGAGGAGTTTTCAATGCCAACTGAGGCACAACAAAAGCTTGCAGCCATCGTTCAACGCGTGGGATTGAACCCCGCTATACTGGCTTCGCTTCCCACTAGCTACACCGTTCAGGCTCTACAGCATGGAACGCTGGCTTCGCTCGTGGCTATGCAGCCTGTGTTTGCTGGCGGACGCATCATCAATGCCAATAAATTGGCCGACGTGCAAACACAGGTTAAAGAACTGATGTTGCAGCAAAGTGTCGACGATGTGGCACAAACCACCGAGGTGTATTTTAACCAACTGCTGGCTCTTTACGAACAAGAGAAAACCCTTGACGCTGCCGATAAGCAACTGGAGAGTATTCTTAAAGATGCTAACAACGCCTTCGAGGCTGGGGTGACCAACAAAAACGATGTGTTAAGCGTGAAACTGAAGCAAAACGAAATGGCTGTTAATCGCCTAAAGCTTAACAACGGCATCGCTCTTTGCAAAATGGTGCTCGCGCAATATATTGGTAAACCCAACGAAGATATCGACATCGACCGCACGCTTACCAACGAATTGCCCGACCCACGACAGCTCTCCGTGAACCATGCTTCGGCTCTTGAACAACGCACTGAGATGCGATTGCTGGATAAAAAGGTGGAAGCCAACCATCTGCTAACACGCGTTAAGCAGGGCGAAATGCTGCCTTCGCTGGCCGTGGGGGTTGCTGGCGTGTATCACGACTTTACCAATAAGGGACGCACCAATGTGGTGGGACTGGCCACTCTCTCGGTACCCATCAGCAACTTATGGGGAAATCGTGGATTGAAACGACAGAAAATAGCCGAACAAATTGCCATCGACGAAAGGGAAGATAGCAAACAACTGTTGCTTATACAAATGCAAAATGCATATAACAACCTGGAAACGGCCTATAAACAAATACAATTGGCTAAACTAAGTATTGAGCAGGCTAGCGAAAATCTTCGCCTTAACCAAGACTATTATGAGGCTGGCACGGGAACAATGAGCAACTTGCTCGATGCACACACCCAAGACCAAAAGGCGCGTAACCAATATAGCGAGGCTGTGGTGGCTTATCTTAACGCTCGCACGGCTTATCTCAAAGCCACGGCTAGGTAGGCATTAATTGGGCCTATTAGGGTTCTCTTTACAGATTAATATAAAGATATAGCCTCGCTACTAACTGCTTGTAGCGAGGCTATTTGTTTTTAGTGATGGGGGGTAAGCTGTTTGTGGTAGGGCCATAAATGTTAATGGTACAGCCATCAGCTGTTGCTGGTGTGGCTGCATTAACTTGCTGCCGTTACTCCAGGCCATGCGTTGTGCTGCCATTTGCCATTCATGGCATGGCAAAGTATGCGTTGTGGCTGGGCTGGTGCACCTATTGAGCTTGCACTTGCAGCCACAATAACGCCATTGGGTTGCACCATACATAACGATGTGCTAAGGCTTTTTCATCTTAAAGGATGCAGACCAAGGTGTACATCCTTTAGGTGTTTATCCCTAGTAGGGCGTTCCCCCACATTACTTATTGACTATTATTTTTCTGTTTTGCCGTCGTAATTGATGATGATGGTGTGTTTTTTGCCATCTTTGCCAATTACTTCGCCATCTTTCAGAAAAATATTGATGTCATTATTCTTACCAGGAGCAATGCGCATCCTTCCTTGTATAAACACAGGCAAAATGGATTCGCCCTCGTTATAGTTCTCTTTAGATTGTCCCCAGGTGTTAATTACGAGGTTTCCGGCGGCGTCATAGTAGTTCACTTTCCAGCTTCCTCCCTCTTGAGATGCATCGTCTCTTTTGGCAAGGTTAATGTCTTTATTCGCATGATTGGTGGTGTTGAAGCTTATTTCCACTCTCTCGTTGTGGTCTTGAGATAAGATAAGCGCAAGCTGGTAGTCGTTGCTGAGCGTGAAGTCTGTATAAACAGCCTGTAGTATGGTTTTCTCCTTACCGTCTATTGTAATGGTGTTGGGCGTTACAGGCTGCTCGGTTTCTTCGTGTTTGCTTGAACAACCACACACGGCCACACTTGCGATAACTACTGTTGCGAGCACGAAGAGAGTCTTTGTGCAACGCATAAAAAGATTACTTTGATTCATTGTATATGTTTAAATGTTAAAAATGCGACTTGTAAAACCACCCCTTTGGGGCTAGTTCTTTCTTGTCTTGTCATGGTAGTTACGTCTTAAATAGGTGTTTTATTTCATTTTCAGTACTTTGCATTTACGAAGTACTTTCATTACACAATGCAAATTTAGTGCTTTATGTTTAAAGGAAGGTTCGTATTTAGTCTTTTTTTAAGACAATTTCCAATTTTTATGTTGGCTTGTCGTGCTTTTTGTCAAACGTTTGCGGGTGTTTGGTATTGATAAAAGACTTAAAGTAAAGCGTTATTCATTCATTTTTTATCATCGGAGGTTATAAATGGTGTAGTATTGTCTAGGTTGTGTTGGGCAAAACAATTATCGGCGAGTTGTTAATTTGGTAAACATACTTTACAAAGTGCGTCCCTCTTGTCACCCCATTCTAGCCCGATAACCCTACTAAAACCTATATAAAACGTGCTAAATAGAACAAAGATGCTACACATAAGCGCAAGGTTTTTGCGCCATTTTTTGTTATTTACTATGGTTTTGCATTTCTCTTTGAAGAAAATAACGCCTTTTTTTGGTTCGCAGCAACAAAAAAATGCCGACAAAAGGGTGCTAAAATTCTGCGTTTTGGTGCAAAACGCGTTGTATTTAGCAGCAAAACGCAGTGCTATCTCCTGCAAAACGCAAGGTAAAATGCTGCAAAACGCAAGGTAAAATGCAGCAAAACGCAAAACTAGTTGTTGCAAATAGCATCATTATTGGGTGGCGAGTGGCGGTAGTGTATTGATTGATAGGTGGTTAGATGATTGCTTCGAAAAAACAGAAATCGATTTAAGTTCGTGCGTGTAGGTGGGGTTAAAGTCGTTAAAAAAGGCCTAAAAAGGTGTGTTTTGTGTTGTTTTTACTTTAAATGCTTGTAAATCAGCCCGTTGTAAACTTTAAAAATACGCGCGAATTTACGCCCATTGGCCAGATTTTTTTCGGCGATGGCACTCATAATGTTAAAAAATGGTGTAAATATTTTACATTTCGCGTCTTGCTATTCCGACGCGTTGTTATGGTGATTGCCTTATTATGCCTCACGCGTTGGTGTCATTGCTGTGAAGCAGCATGTTGCCAATGCACAATAGTGAGTGGGAGTTAAGCGCATCGTTGTTGGGAGGAGGTGCAAAAAAATATCGTGTGCAACAAGTTGCTGCACACGATATGTGTTAGTGAAGTGACGTTGTTTTCATGCTTTTGAGCATCCCTTTATTGTGGTAAAGTTGTTGTTCTAAGGTGCGCAATGTGTTTTGCCGTGGCGTGTAGAAGTTGTGTCAGACCGTTTAGTCTACCGCTTCGCCCAGCAGAGTGGCACTGGTGCTGCCAGTTATTCGCACCTGCACATATTGCCCAATGTGATGGTTACCCTTGTCGAACACCACCATTTTGTTTTGTTCGGTTCGTCCGCACAGCTGTTCGCGACTACGTTTTGAAGGACCTTCAACCAGTACTTCGCGTATTTTTCCCACTTCAGCGCGGTTGGCAATAGCCGAATTTTCGTTCTGAACCATAATCAACTCGTTGAGTCGGCGTATCTTAACATCCTCAGGAACATCGTCGGGCAGGTGTTTGGAGGCATAAGTGCCAGGTCGTTCGCTGTATTTAAACATGAAAGCCGAGTCGTAACCCACTTCGCGCATGATGCGAAGCGACTCTTGATGGTCGGCTTCGGTCTCGCCATGGAAGCCCACAAAGATGTCGGTAGACAATCCGCAGTCGGGCACTAGTTCGCGAATGGCCTTCACTCTACTAAGATACCACTCCACGTTGTATTTGCGATTCATCAGCTTAAGCACCTTGTCGCTACCGCTTTGAATGGGCAAATGGATGTGTCGGCACACGTTAGGCACCTCGGCAATGACGCGAAGCGTGGCGTCGCTCATGTCTTTGGGGTGAGGAGTAGAGAAGCGAATGCGCATTGTGGGAGCCGTTTCTGCCACCAGTCTAAGTAGCTGAGGGAAGTCAACGGTTTGCCCTTCGGCGTTAACAAATCGGTAGCTGTTGACGTTTTGTCCCAAGAGCGTAACCTCCTTGTAGCCCTGTTGTTGCAGGTTTCGCACCTCGTTGAGTATGCTATCCACATCGCGCGAACGCTCGCGGCCACGAGTATAGGGTACAATGCAGTAGTGGCAGAAGTTGTCGCAGCCACGCATAATGCTTACAAACCCGCTAATCTTGGCCAAAGCCACACGTTGGGGCACAATGTCTTTATAGGTTTCGGTTTTAGATAGCGCGATGTCGATGGCCTTATTGCCAGCTTCGGCTTGGGCTATCATATCGGGGAGGTTGAGATAAGAATCGGGTCCGGCCACCAATTGTGCGTGATGGTTCTCAATTAAATCGTCTTTTACGCGCTCGGCCATACATCCCAGTACGCCGAGAATCACCTTTCGGCCCTTCTTTTGTTCAGCGTGCAGCGTGTCAAGTCGGTTATAAATTTTGTTTTCCGCATTCTCTCTCACACTGCAAGTGTTCATAAATATGGCGTCGGCTTCGTCCTCGTCTTGGCACATTTCGTATCCAGCCATCTGCATAACCGAAGCCACCACCTCGCTATCGGCCACATTCATCTGGCAACCGTAGGTTTCAATATATAGCTTTTTCATTACCTTTACTATTGGAAAAGTGGGTTAGGCATGGCCTAACCGTTGTTATCATCATGCAAAGTTACTACATTTTTTGCGAAAAGGGGTGGCAAACGGCAGATAAAGTGTTGGCCAAGTCAATGGCAGAAGCTAGCATGGAGTAGGGTGGGCGATGCCTTGTGGGGCGGTAGAGGTTGGCGTTGGGTTAAGAAAAACCACTTTTGTTATTTTTTTTCTTGCCCAAACGCTTGGCTGTTGCAAAAAAATAACCTAAATTTGACCCCGAGTTTAATTACCCCCAGTATTACTAAACTAAGCTTTACACATCTTATGAAGACAGATTTTGAAATCGCCCGCGAGGCCACTCTTGAACCAATTTACGATATTGCAGCAAAAGCAGGTATCTCAGCAGTGGAGTTAGAACCCTATGGCAAGCATATTGCTAAAGTTCCTTATACGCTTATCGACGAGGAAAAGGTGAAGAAATGCAACCTTATCTTGGTTACTTCAATCACACCAACCAAAAGCGGAAACGGTAAAACAACCGTTAGCGTGGGCTTGGCCCTGGGTATGAACCGCATTGGAAAGAATGCTGTGGTGGCTCTTCGTGAACCTTCGCTCGGTCCTTGCTTTGGTATGAAGGGCGGTGCTGCTGGTGGCGGATATGCACAAGTGTTGCCTATGGAGAAAATTAACTTGCACTTTACGGGCGACTTCCACGCTATTACCTCGGCCAACAATATGATTGCAGCCCTGTTAGACAATTATATCTATCAACATCAAGATGATGGATTTGGTATGAAAGAGGTGTTGTGGCGTCGTGTTCTCGACGTGAACGACCGTAATTTGCGTACCATCGTAACAGGATTGGGTGGAAAAACCGATGGAATTGTTACCGAGGGCGGTTTCGATATCACTCCCGCATCAGAGATAATGGCCATCTTCTGCCTTGCTACTAGCGAGGAAGATTTGCGCCGACGCATTGATAATGTGCTTCTGGGCATAACACTTGAGGGCAAACCCTTCACTGTTAAAGACCTCGGTGTGGGCGGTGCCATCGTGGCTATTCTGCACGATGCCATTCATCCTAACATGGTTCAGACCATCGAAAACACGCCCGCCTTCATTCATGGAGGTCCGTTTGCTAACATTGCGCACGGATGTAATAGCGTGATGGCTACCAAGATGGCCATGACTTTTGGCGACTATGCCATCACAGAGGCAGGATTCGGTGCCGACTTAGGTGCTGAAAAATTCTTCGATATTAAATGCCGTAAGGCCGGAATAGCACCCAAACTAACTGTTTTAGTGGCTACGGCTCAGGCACTTAAGATGCACGGAGGCGTGAACGAAAAGGAAATTAAAACGCCAAACGTGGAAGGTGTGCGCCGTGGATTGGCTAATATGGATAAACATATCGCTAATATGCAGGCCTTTAGACAAACGGTTGTGGTGTGCTTGAACCGCTTTGCTACCGATACCGACGAAGAATTGGATGTTGTTCGTCGCCATTGCGAAGAACAGGGCGTGGGCTTTGCACTCAATACCGCATTTGGCGAGGGAGGTAAAGGTGCCGAAGAAATTGCACGATTGGTGGTAGAAACCATCGAGAAAAACCCTTCGAAACCTCTGAAGATGATGTACGAGGATGCCGATGACATCGAAACAAAGGTGCGCAAGATTGCTCAAAACATCTATGGCGCTAACGATGTGGTGCTGAAACCTGCAGCAAAGAAAAAACTGGCACGCATTAAAGAACTGGGTTTGGAACATTTCCCCGTGTGCATTGCCAAAACACAATACTCGTTCTCCGAGGATGCAAAGGCCTACGGACTGCCCACTAACTTTGATATCACCATCCGCGACTTTGTTATCAACACGGGTTCGGAAATGATTGTGGCTGTTGCAGGCGACATCATGCGTATGCCAGGCTTGCCAAAGAGTCCACAAGCCGAGCGCATCGACGTTGTTAACGGCGTGATAGAAGGTTTGTCGTAAACTAAAATAAAAGCGGGTAGGGGCATTACCTTATATTAAATAGGTGTGTCTCAACCCGCTTATTTTTTATTCCATGCACCTGTCTTAATGCTGTTTTTTGTGCCCTTGTGCGTGTATGCTCTAGCTTATGGCACTGTTTTGCTTAACATGGGTGGCGTAAATGGCGTGAAAAGAGGTGCAGATGTTGCATTCTATAATCAATAAACCAAAGGTAAAAGGTGGAATGTGCGGTTTTCGATGCGTTGTTTGCTTTTTAATAGATGTTTTTGTGTGAAGAAATGAACGGAATAGCAGCGAATTTGCTCAAACACTTGATGGTAATAAATGTTGTGAACGTAAGGTCTGCTTCTTTGTTTTCGTGGATTTAAATGATAATAATGTTAAATAACGAGAAATATGAGCTGCGACAATATTATTCTGTTTTTCCATACATTTCTTGTTTCTTCACCTTGTTTAATACTTGCATAAATCATTCTTAATGCAGTTGTTATAAAACAACGTCAAATAAAATGATATAAAAAGACGGTGAAAAAAATGTCCTATTTGTGTCTTTTATGATGAATGGCAGAATGCATTAATGTATTAAATTGTGTAAAATCCTTTGGTTGTTCCAAGCTAAACGGCTAACTTTGCACCCATTATTACGCGGAAATAGCTCAGTTGGTAGAGCACAACCTTGCCAAGGTTGGGGTCGCGAGTT
>ERZ773027.440-NODE-440-length-26384-cov-6.367504_pt1 | contig 26384 bp, 17 predicted proteins | sample MGYA00511032_ERZ773027 | MGnify/ENA primary metagenome ERZ773027 (study PRJEB29015, sample SAMEA2738138) | human oral metagenome | biome: human oral; feature: human-associated habitat; material: saliva | place: China | collected 2190 ... | reverse complement strand
CATGACAGAGAGCAAACGCGCTTTATCTGAATACGTTTACCAAAGTAAGTATTCCTTGTTCCGCGAAGACTTGGGTCGTAAAGAGACCTGGGACGAGAGCGTCGAACGTATCCGCCAGATGCACCTGACGCACCTGGAGCGCTTCGCCCCCCAGGCGCTGCAAGACGAGTGGTTCATGACCCAGTTCAATGAGGCCATCGACTACTACAAGCTGAAGAAGTTCGTTGGGTCCCAGCGCAACCTCCAGTTCGGCGGTGAGCCCGTCCTGAAGTCCTCAGCGAAATCCTATAACTGTAGCTACTCGCACTGTGACCGCCTTGAGGTCTTCCGTGAGATCGAGTGGCTCCTGCTCAGTGGCTGCGGCTGCGGTCTCTCCGTAGAGCAGGCTCACGTAGACAAGCTCCCCTCCCTTCTCCCCGCCAGCGAGCTATCTCAGGAAAGCGAAGCCTATGTCATCGGTGACAGCATCGAGGGCTGGGCTGACTCCATCCACCGCCTTCTCGAATACTACTTCATCCCTGGCGTCAAGAAGCCCGTCTTCGACTACTCTGAGATCCGCCCCAAGGGTGCTAAGATCGCTAAGCGCTTCATCGCTCCCGGACCCGACGGTCTGCGTATGGCACTTGATAGAATCCGCGCCCTGATGAAGGCTGCCGTCGCAGCTGGTCAGAAGCGCCTCTCTGCCCTGCAGTGCACCGACATCATCGCTCACCTGGCAGACTCCGTCCTCTCGGGTGGTGTCCGTCGCTCGGCGCTGATGATCCTCTTCTCTCCCGAAGACACGGAGATGGTGAACTGTAAGCACGGCGACTGGTTTACTACCAATCCCCAGCGTGCTCGCTTCAACATGTCTGCTGCCCTCAACCGTGGCGAAGTCGATCGCTCACTCTATGATTCGCTCTTCCAGGCGATGCGCACGAGCGGTGACCCCGGTCTCTACTGGAGAGATAAGTTCGGTGTCGGCTGTAACCCCTGCTGCGAAATCGGCTTCTTCCCCACGGACAAGAATGGCGATACGGGCTGGCAGGTATGTAACCTTGCCTCCATCAATGGGATGGAATGTACGAGCGAAGAGGAGTTCTACAAAATCTGCCGCTGCGCGTCTACACTCGCTACCGTGCAGGCTACCTACATGGACTTCCCCTACCTCGGACAGGCTACGACGAACATCATCCAGTCCGATCCCCTCATCGGTGTATCCATCGGAGGGATCATGAACAACCCTCAGATCCTCACGAACAAGGATATCCTCGCCGTCGGGGCTATGCAGGTGCGCCAGCAGAACTCTCAGTGTGCTCGCATCCTCGGCATCAACCCCGCCAGCCGTACGACCTGCGTCAAGCCTGATGGTACGGTGAGCCTCCTGCTCGGCATGACCTCGGGTATCCACGGCGCTTACGCTAAGCGCTACCTGCGTAGCGTCGAGGCCAACATCGAAGAGCCCAACCTCAAGGCTTACGAAGAGGCTAACCCCAAGGCTGTACAGCCCAACATCTTCAAGCCCGCTACGGACAAGAAGATCTTCTTCCCCATCGAAGAAAGCGAAGACACTCTTCTGCGCAGCGAACTCAGTGGCATCAAGCTCCTCGAGTACGTCAAGCTCGTCCAGCAGAGCTGGGTCATCCCCGGCATGAGCGACATGGAGTCTCCCATCAAGAATAATGTATCGAACACCGTCGACGTGCCCAACGACCAGTGGGATGCCGTCTGCGACTGGGTCTGGGAGAACCAAGACTACATCGCTGGCGTGACCTTCCTCTCCACCTACGGCGATATGGACCTGCCTCAGGCTCCTATGTGCAAGGTCTCGACGGCTGAGGAGATCCTCCGCGAATACGGCGTCGGTAGCATGTTCGCTTCGGGTCTCGTCGTGGACACGATCGAGGTCTTCGGCGACCTGTGGAAGGCTTGCGAATCGGCTCAGGGCCGTGGCGAGCAGCTCTTCGTCTCGGACTACGCTATCGACGACTACATCCAGCGTCACAGCGTCGAGGGCGAAGCCCCCTGCCTGGACCGCGAGCACGTGCGTGGCATCCTCGCAGCACGTCTGCAGGACAAGGTCGAGAACCTCGCTGCTAAGCGCGATATCGTCCGCCGTATCGAGAAGTTCGCCCACAACTACTACCGTGGCGACATCTACAAGGCGGTGAACGTGCTGAAGAGCGTCAATAACCTCCACCTCTTCGAGGTCCTGAAGAAGACGTACAAGCCAGTAGACTGGAAGAGCGTTGACTTCTCTGGCAAGCAGTTCACCAATGCCGATGAGCTCGGTGCAGCCTCCTGCGCTGGTGGTGCCTGCGAGATCAAGTAAGCACTCCCCCGCCTCCCTGTGAGGCGTAGAGATAGCTGACAAGTATTGCAATATTCTCCCCCTTCCTTGGACTTGGTTCTATGGGAGGGGGAGTTACTTTATAGTCTCAGAGGTGGGGTGGGAGAATGAATAACCCACATCTAGGCATAGATTTAAATTAAGACTTGACTATTTCCTCAAGGTTTACTAACTTTGCACATACTAGTAATTCAGTTGTGGTCGGATACACCTCCTAGAGCTTAGTCGGGTCAAGAATAGGCTTTGCTCTATTGAGACACTATGAGAATCTCCCCTCTGAGACATCACGTACCTCAAACAATCCTCCACTTTTCCTGAAAGAAATACCCCCAGTCCCTACAGACTGGGGGTTTTCCTTGGCCTTGACCCCCAAGGAGAGAGGCTATGTGGCAACTCCGCCACAAGCCAAAAAGAAAGGAGGTGTATAGTCATGACTGAATTAACTAGTCGTAGCAACCAGGAGTATATCTTTTGTCGCTATATCGTGCGTAATGAGAAGAGAATCTATCCCAAGCGTTCGAGATTCTTCCGCTTTCCAAAGCCCAAGAATGATAGCAGCATTAAGCCTGTAGTCTAGGGTTGCCTAGAGGGGAAGTGTAGGCTTCCCCTCTTTGGTTTATATGATACTTCCTCCAGTGTAGTCCTCCGAAAGCAAAAGCCTACCCGCCATTAGTATTGAACTAACGAAGGGCAGGCTTTTACCTCTTAGCTTTGCAAATATCCTAAGTAGACAATACACTTACTCAGAGCCTTATTCATTAGTAAGGGTTAAGTATCCCACACTAAAAAAGCAGACAGCAGGGTGGAAGCATGCTCCCCGCCCTACTGTCTGCTAGATTCTTGAAGCTACGGCTTCCCTATTTCTTCTGCTTGACGAGCAGATTCATTACGAATAGGATGACGATAGCGCCGATGGCTCCCGTCAGGATAGAGCCGATCCAGCCTTCGCCCAGAGAGGTATTGAAGACCTTCTCCAAAAGCCACGAACCTACGCCACTCCCTAGGACACCTACGACGATATTCCCGAGAAGTCCGAGGCCACTACCTCGATAGATAATCCCGCCCAGCCATCCGGCCAGGGCTCCTGTAATCAGTGTTGCAATCATACTTATAAGCTTTGCTATTAAATTCAGCTACGAAGGTAAGGTTTATTGGTTGGAAGGCAAGACATCAAAGCTCGGCGCCTTCGCCCTTACGCTCAGGCCTCCTCGGGCTGCCCACAAAAAGAGCCTCCCCACCGTCATCAGCACGGAGCTAACGGTGGGGAGGCTTTGTATTGGACTTCGCCAGCCACCCGAAGGAGGCAAGGCGAGCGGTGTACTATCCGCCGAAGTCGTCGAAGAAGAGCTGGCTACGCTCTACGCCGAGGTCCTCGAGCATCTTCTTCACGGCGTTGGCCATAGGACCAGGGCCGCACATGTAGTACTCAATATCTTCGGGCGCATCGTGATCCTTCAGATAGTTGTCGTAGATGACCTGATGGATGAAGCCGACGTAGCCGGTCCAGTTATCTTCGGGCTGGGGGTCAGAGAGTGCGATGTGGAAGCTGAAGTTTGGGAACTGCTTCTCGATCTCGCGGAAGTCCTCTTCGTAGAAGATCTCCTTCTTGCTTCGTGCACCGTACCAGTAAGAGACCTTACGGCCCGTATGGAGCGTGCGGAAGAGGTGGAGAATCTGAGCACGCAGAGGAGCCATACCAGCACCACCACCGATGTAGAGCATCTCAGCATCCGTGTCCTGGATGTGGAAGTCCCCGTAAGGACCGCTCATACGGACCTTGTCCCCAGGCTTCAGCGAGAAGATGTAGGACGAGGAGATACCAGGAGAGACGGGGAGCCACTTGTGCGTAGCGCGGTCCATAGGAGGCGTAGCGATACGGACGTTGAGCGTGATGATGTTCCCTTCGGCAGGGTAGTTAGCCATCGAGTAAGCACGGATCGTCTCCGTATCATTCTTACAGGTCAGGCTCCACATATCGAAGTGATCCCAGTCGCCACGGAACTTCTCATCGATATCGTAGTCGGCATACTTGATATCATAGGGAGGGATGGTGATCTGTGCGTAGCTACCGCTCTGGAAGTTCATCACTTCACCCTCGGGGAGCTTCACGACGAATTCCTTGATGAAGGTCGAGACGTTGCGGTTCGAGACGACTTCGCACTCCCACTCCTTGACGCCGAAGACGGACTCAGGTACGATGACCTGCATATCTTCCTTGACCTTGGTCTGGCAAGCTAGACGCCAGTGTTCCTTCTGCTCCTTGCGAGAGAAGAAGCCCGTCTCAGTAGGCAGGATTTCCCCACCACCTTCGACGACACGGCAGCGGCACTGACCGCACGAACCGCTACCACCGCAAGCGGAGGAGAGGTAGATATTCTCACCCTGCAGAGTGCTCAGCAGCGTACCGCCGATGGGTACTTCAGCTTCCTTCTCCCCATTGATGGTGAGCTTGACGTTGCCTGATGGGACGAGCTTGCTCTTAGCGACAAGCAGGACGATCACCAGGAGCAGTGTGACCACGAGGAAGATGCCCACACTGACGAGTATAATGGTTGTATTCATTTCGTTGAGTCTTCGCTTTCGTTACATCTTGACACCAGAGAAGCTGAGGAAGGCAATCCCCATGAGCGCCGTGACGATGAAGGTGATCCCGAGGCCACGCAGGGGCTTGGGCACATCAGAGTACTGGAGCTTCTCACGGATAGCAGCCATCCCGACGATAGCGAGCATCCAGCCGATACCGGAGCCGAAGCCATAGATGGTAGCTTCACCGATGGTGGGGAATTCACGCTGCTGCATGAAGAGTGATCCACCGAGGATAGCACAGTTCACAGCGATCAGTGGGAGGAAGATCCCGAGCGAAGCGTAGAGCGAGGGGCTGAAGCGCTCGACGAGCATCTCCACAAGCTGCGTGAAAGCGGCGATGACGGCGATGAAGATGATGAAGGAGAGGAAGGAGAGATCTACACCTGCGGCATCAGCACCGATGAGCCAGTCAAGCGCCCCCTGCTTGAAGACCTTCGTCTCGAGGAGGTAGTTGATAGGCAGCGTGCAGGTCAGGATAAACGTGACAGCGATACCCAGGCCAAAGGAGGTCTTTACGTTCTTCGATACTGCCAGGAAGGAGCACATCCCCAGGTAGTAGGCGAAGATCATATTATCGATGAAGATCGACCTAAAGAATAAGGCTAATGAATCCATTCTTTGTTAGTTCTTATTTGCGTGGGTAAAGGTTAGTTTTCCTGAAGCTCCTTGTTGTACGAGCGGTGGATCCAGATGAGCACAGCCACGGAGATAAGTGCCATAGGAGGCAGGATCATCAGACCGTTGTTGACATAGCCGTGGATACCATCGGTAGCGTAGAAGCTCTGAGGGATGATCTGGAAGCCGAGGAGCGTACCAGAGCCGAGGAGCTCGCGGAAGAAGCCTACAGCGACGAGGACAGCACCATAGCCAAGACCGTTCCCGATACCATCGAGGAAGGATTCCCAGGGACCGTTACCCAGAGCGAAGGCTTCGAGGCGACCCATGAGGATACAGTTCGTGATGATCAGCCCGACGAAGACGGAGAGCTGCTTGCTGACGTCGTAAGCATAAGCCTTGAGGACTTCGCTGACGATGGTCACCAGGGTAGCTGCCACGACGAGCTGCACGATGATGCGGATACGGTTAGGGATCGTCTTACGCAGGAGTGAGATGACGACGTTGGAGAAGGCGACGACGACCGTCACAGAGAGTGCCATGACGATAGCGGGCTCGAGCTTAGAGGTTACAGCCAGCGCGGAGCAGATACCGAGCATCTGCACCATGATGGGGTTATTCTTGCTGAGTGGCCCGAGGAGCGTTTCTTTATTCTTTTTATTCCAGAGAGACATGGCTACTGAGCGTTATAGGTTTCAAGAAATTTTTGGAAGGGCTTGAGCGAGGCAGCGAGCATATCGTTCACACCATTGCTGGTGAGCGTACCGCCCGAGATACCATCGACGTAGTCCTTATCCTCAGCCTTCTGGCCATTCTTGACGACAGCGATACCAGTGAAGGCGCCTTCGCGGAAGATGTGCTTACCCTTGAACTGGGCAGAGAAGTGTGGCGTGGAGATTTCAGCACCGAGACCTGGGGTTTCCCCAGCGTTGCCGAAGTCAGCTCCGTCGACCGTAGAGTGGTCAGCGGCATCGATAGCGATGTAGCCCCAGATCTTGTTCCACAGACCTGCACCATTGAGGGGGAGGACGTAGAGGGTCTTCCCGTTGACCTCAGCGACGTAGACGGGGAGGTCTTGCTTCTCACCCTTAGCGATGAGCTTATAGGAGAGCTCGGTGTTGGCATTGAAAGCGTCGCTCTTACCGACTTCTTCCCCTTCGAAGGTCTTGACGACCTGGCCCTCTTCGTTGACGAGGAGTTCCTTCTTGATGAGGTCCTTGTAGGTGGAGATGACGGCGGACTTATCAGGGCTCTGACCGAGTGCGCGGAGGATCTGCTGCATCTTGTCGATGTTAGCGTTCTCCTGCTGTGCGGGACGCAGGACGATCGCTGCACCTGCCAGGAGGACTGCAGCGAGGATGACCATCACCGCAGCATAGATCAGTACATAAGAATTCTTATCTCTATTCATCGTTGTAGCGGTGTTGGATTAGTTCTGAGCCTTAGCGGAGAGACGCTTGAGACGCTTCTGCGTATTGCGCTCTACCACGATGTAGTCGATGAGAGGTGCGAAGGTATTCATCAGGAGGATAGCGAGCATCATACCTTCAGCGTACCCAGCATTGAGCACACGGATGAAGACGACCATTACCCCGATGAGGAAACCATAGACCCACTTCCCAGCTTCGGTGCGTGCAGCGGTCACGGGGTCCGTAGCCATGAAGACGATACCGAAGGCGAAGCCACCATAGATGAGGTGGTGGAGTGCAGATACCTGCATAGCGGGCGTCGTACCAAAGGCGTTGAAGACGGCAGCCATGACGACGACACCGACGACACCAGATACCATGATCTTGTAGCTGGCGATACCCGTATAGATGAGGATGCAAGCCCCGATGAGGATAGCGAGCGTGGAGACTTCACCTACCGAGCCTGGGAGGAAGCCGAGGAAGGCATCCCAGTCGGTGAGAGGACCACCGAGCGTATTGTGGATATCGGGGAGCATGCCCTTAGCAGCAGCGATCTGCCCGAGGGGCGTAGCACCAGAGAAGCCGTCGACAGCCTTCTCAGCACCACCGAGCCCGAAGGTCGAGCCGAGGCGTACCCATACGCTGTCACCAGACATAGCGGCGGGGTAAGAGAAGAAGAGGAAGGCACGCGTGATCAGCGCTACGTTGAAGACGTTGTAGCCCGTACCACCGAAGACTTCCTTAGCGAAGACTACAGCGAAGGCCGTAGCTACAGCGATCATCCACAGTGGGGTCTCCACAGGGATAATCATCGGGATGAGGATCCCCGTGACGAGGAACCCTTCCTGGATCTCCTCATGCTTCAGCTGGGCGATGATGAATTCAATACCCAGACCTACAGCGTAGGAGACGATGATCTGAGGAAGCACGGAGAGGAAGCCATAGAAGAAGGTGCTCCAGAAGGAAGCCTCTACACCTACAGCGATATTGTGCTGCAGCCCGACGTTGTACATCCCGAAGAGCAGCGCAGGCAGGAGAGCGAAGATGACTACGCTCATCGTGCGCTTGCTATCGATGGCATCGTGGACGTGAGCGCCACGACGCTTCGAGGTCGTATTGGGGACGAAGAGGAACGTCTCAAAGCCGTCGAAGACTGACTCCAGGGCCGAGAAGCGCCCCCCCTTCGTGAAGGCGGGCTTAATCTTATCGATTTGTTTTCTTAATGCGTTCAAGGTCGTTGTCCTTTTAATGAGTGAAACCTTCTATTAGTTCATTTCCTTGTACAGCTCATCCAGACCCTGACGTACGATCTGCTGGAGAGGTATCTTGGACGTGTCGACGAATTCGCAGACAGAGAAGTCTTCGGGAGCTACCTCATAGATACCACGAGCCTCCATATCGTTGATGTTGAAGGCGATGATGCTCTTCAGGAGGAACTCAGGATAGATATCCATAGGGAAGACACGGTCGTACTCGCCACTCATGATCATAGCGCGGCGACCACCCTTGACACGGGCATCGAGCACATATTCCTTCTTAGGCATGAGCCAAGAGAAGTAAGAGCGGCTGTGGCTGTACTGGTTGAGACGAGGCATAGCCCAGCCAAAGACCTCGTGCACGTCGTCCCCCTCGGGGATGATCGTGATCTGGTCAATAGAGTAGCTCATGCGGTCGTGCTCTTCATCGACCTTGATACCGGAGAAGACATCCCCCTCGATGACGCGCTCATGCTCACCCTTCTTACCGAGACGGCCTGCGAGGGCTTCGGTGAAGCGGGCACCAGGCAGGACGGTCAGATAGCCCGTCTCCTTGGCTTCGGAGCCCGTGAGAGCGATGGTGCGGGAGAAGTCGACCTTACCGGTCTTGAGGAAGCGGCCGATCACAAGAAGGTCGCTAGCCTTGAGCGTCCAGACGGTCTCTTCCTTATTGATAGGCGCCGTGTGGTTGATCAGCGTACCGACCAGACCTGCGGGGTGTGGCCCGCGGACTTCGACGCGCTCGACACCCGTCACACCCGTCAGTTCGCCAGGAGCGACACCGAGGTAGACCTTACCCGTGGTAAGCTTGGTGAGAGCGGTGAGAGCCAGCTGTAGCTCATCCTCGCGACCCTGAGCCAGATAGCTGAAGCGGGGAGCAAGGGGAGCGGTGAAGTTCGCCGTGACGAAGATGTCACGGGGCTCAGTCAGAGGGTTAGCCAGGCGGTCGTAGGGACGCTGCTTGAAGAAGCTGAACATACCACTCTCCAGGAGGAGAGCAAGTACCTCAGAGCGCTGCATCTTTTCGACCCCAACCGTGGCGAAAGACTTGTACTCCGTCGTCGCATCGGGGCGTACTTCGACGCTCAGGACCTTGCGCTTGGCACCGCGATTGACAGCGATGACTTCGCCACTGACAGGCGAGGTCAAGCACAGCTCAGGCGCACCCTTATGGCACAGCAGAGCATCGCCTGCCAGCACCTTGTCGCCTGGGTGAACGATCACTTTAGGGACGAAGCCGATGTAATCATCGGGGACGACGGCATAGCTCTCCGTGCGCTGGGCTGCTGCGAGTTGCGTCTCAGCGGCCTTTCCCTTCAGATTCAGCGTGAGGCCCTTCTTTATCGTGATAATGTTCGGCATAACACGTGATTTGATGATTTGTTTAGTTAAATTATTTGGGTACAAAAGTACACATTCTTTGCCATACTCTACCTATAATGAGGGAGGCAGCGCCCCACCACATCCCCACAACAAGCGAAGAGGGTATGCATAACTCCCCATCTTCGGCGTTCCTCCCAGCCTCGCGCGCGTACATTATTATAGGCACTCACCCACAGACCTCCTCTTCAAGAGAAGCTCCCCTGACGTAGGATGTCCTCCCCTTCTTATAGTCCGCTACTTATCCTCTGCCCGAAAGGGCTTTGCAGGCTCCACCCGAGGTAGATAAATGAACCTATATTGGTCGGCGGGCTGACCTATATAGGTCCGACGACGAAGCTATATAGGTCGCGATGGCGACCTATATAGGATGGCGAAGGAAGCTATATAGCTTTGTGAAGTGACCTCTATCAGATTGTTGCTCCGCGTAAGGATATAAAGTTGTGAACGAGTGGCAGATAAGCTTGGACTACGTACGTGGATCTAATATCTACGTACGTGGATCTTTGGATTTACGTACCTGGTCTTTAAGACTACGTACATAGATAGAAGAATACCACTACGTGAAGACGCTTTTTTCTTCACGAGAATGACGTTTTTCCTCCGCTGGATAAGAGGAATACGCGCGATAAGACGAGGGGCTTGTTTGGCCACTTCGGAGAGGCATATCGGGGAACTGGGCGTGCGATACCTTAGCACAATAAGTAGGGGCAGGACTCTCGGCAACAGGCTCCTATATGGGTTCACCCGCCGACCAATATAGGTTCGCACATCCTCCCTCCACGAGTCCGAAGCACGCGCCTTTACTTCGAAGATAGCTCCGCACCGCCAACAGAGCGGGCGATAAAGTCGGTATTTTGCACTGCAAACCTACCTACAATTATGTATTTTTTCTCCGTGATTTCACCTCTCAGCGAAGCACAGCTCAGCGCAGAGTCTCACACAACACACTATAATACAGATGATTTCCAGATCACACCGACAATATATGAGGCTACCTACCGCCCAAATTTAATCCTGTGAAAGGGCATATATTTGCGGCGTTTTTCAGGGCAAAAGCCCCTGTCAACCTCCAATCATAATTCACCCATCCTAACCACTGACGTGATGAAATTTCAGAGATTAGCAGCCCTCACCTGCTTCGTAGCAGCAGGGATATTGATTAGCTCCTGCGACAAGGAGACCCCACGACAAGAGCAGAAGCCTGCTCAGCCCACGACACCCGTAGTACAACCCGAAGAGCCAGCAGCCCCAGGCGAGGCCCGCGTAGCTGTCGCCGAGCCAGGGGGCTTGGAGGCAGCTCTGAAGGGTCAAGATCTGGAGCGGCTCACTAAGCTCACCGTCCGCTCTGGCGTCCTGAACCAAGCCGACTTAGACTACGTGACCAAGAGCCTCAAGATCGAAGCGATCGACCTGAGTGCAGCCACCCTCCGTCTCGGAGACGAGGATAAGGGCTTCTACGGCAATAGCACACTCAAGAAAATTACCGCCCCTGCAGATATTGAGAAGACGCAGAAGGACTGGTTCTCCAATACCTTAGCCACAGAGATCATCTTCCCAGGCAATAAGCTCAAGAGCTTCGGTGGTGCCGTGTACAACGAGAAGCTCAAGAGCATCACCCTGCCCAACTCCGTAGAGGAGATCGGTGCAGCAGCCTTCGCCAATAGCAACTTCGAGAGCATCACACTCTCCACCAGCCTCAAGAGCATCCCCACCGAAGCCTTCAAGGGCTGCCGTCGTTTGACGAAGCTCACCATCCCCACGAGCGTGACGGAGATCAAGGATAACGTCTTCACGGGCTGCGCACAGCTCAAGGAGATCACCTTCCTCTGCCCCGCTCCTACCTTCACCACCAACGACCTTGACGAGAACGCCTTTGAGGGCTTCGACTACTCGATCGAGCCCACGTTCACCGTACCTAAGGGTACGAAGGACGCCTATCTCAAGGCCCTCAACTGGTCGCCCAAAAGCCGCGTAGCTAAGTACTTCGTCGAGGCTGAATAAGCAGTATCCTCTATCAGCAAGCGCCCTTCTCACAGCCTGCATCCATACCCCAAGCCAAGCGAGGGGATGAGGGAGCACTGTGAGAAGGGCGTACCTACCACCATACAACGACTCAGATATGAACTACAAGAAGCTCCTTCCCCTCTTCGCAATAGCCCTCCTCACCTCTGCGGCATTCACCGCTTGCAGCACCGACACCCCCAAGACGGAGAAGACGGACGGGAAGAAAGACCCACATACCGACGGCTCTACGGGAGCCACCACGAAGCCGGGCACGCCCGTGACACCTACGCCTGCCGACCCCAAAGAGAATCTCCCTGCTCTACGCGAGGGCGAGGTCCGCATCGCCGTGCCACAGGCTGGCGGTCTGGAGGCAGCTCTCAAGGGCAAAGACCTCTCGAAGGTGCGCATCCTACTCCTCACCTCGGGCGCTATCAACCAAGCCGACTGCGACTTCATCCGCTACCAAATGAAGGCTCTTGAGGAGCTGGACATCAGCCGTGTAGCCTTCGGCGTCAGCGATGATGAGTACGGGCTCAAGGACAACAAGAGCGTGAAGAAAATCATCGCTCCCGCGACGCTGCGCCGCACAGCCGATGGATGGTTCAGCTACACCCGTGCCGAGGAGATCATCTTCCCTGGGGACAAGCTACGCATCTTCGGTGGCGCTCTCTTCAACGAGCGAGCCAAGAAGATCACGCTCCCCGAGTCGGTAGAGGTCATACTCGCCAATGCCTTCTGGAACAACAACAAGATGGAGTCCATCACGCTACCCAGCAAGATCAAGATCATCCCCGCGCGTTGCTTCTACTTCTGCAAGAGCCTCAAGAGCATCGACATCCCCGCAGCTGTGACCGAGATCCAGGAAGATGCCTTCGCCGAATGTATACAGCTCGAGCGCATTACCTTCCTCGGTGAAGCTCCTGCCCTGCCGAAGGGTAAGAACGGCCAGACGCTGAGTCCCTTCGCCTCCGTCGTGTGGGAAGCGGATGGACAGCGTAAGTGCATTATCCGCGTCCCCAAGGGGAAGACTCAGAGCTTCCTCGAGAAGTGGCAGTGGTCTGCCGACAAGGCCAGCCGCTTCGAGGAATACTAAGCGACCGACCCGCCCATGCGCACAGCACACACCTCACCCCTCCGCCCCAAGCTCTCCACCCTCCTACTCCCCATCGTAGCCCTCGGACTACTATGGGGATGTAGCGGGGAGAAGTCGAAGAGTGAGCCGAACGATGGTACCCACCGCGGGACGACCACCACGACGAGTGACGCAGCTATCGTAGACTACCTGCGCCAGCAGATCGATGTCGCCACCCCACAAGAAGCCCCCAAGGCCTGCTACAAGGAGCACAGCACAGCCGAGGGCTACGGAGCGATGCAGGAGCAGCTGTGGGAGCTCTGGCGCAAGGCCAATGCCGACCGCCTCGCCACACAGCCGTGGTCACTGAACTCCCCCAACGCTCTCGTCTGGAAGATCCCCCAAGGTGAAGAGATGCAGCTCCGCCTCTTCGCTAAGGGAGCTAAGCCGGCCAGTGGCTATCCGCTCTTCATCAACCTCCATGGTGGCGGGCGCTACCCCGCGGAGCCTGGGCCGTGGACTTCGGAGATCAACGAGCAGGAGTGGTACACCCTCATGTCCTTCACTGATCGCTATGCCAATAGCCCCGCCCTCTACTTCGTCCCTCGCATGGCGGACGACCGCAAGGGCAGATGGCACTACGCTCCGCAGCGCACCGCCTTCCGCCGTGCCTACCAGCTCGCCGTGCTCCGAGGCGATGCAGACCCCGACCGAGTCTACCTCACGGGCATATCGGAGGGGGGCTACGGCTCCTTCCGCCTCGGACTCTTCATGCCCGACTACTTCGCAGCTGTCGGCCCTCTGGCTGCCGCTATCGAGAGTCTCGAGCTCGCAGAGAACCTGCGCAACGTAGCCTTCCGCTTCGATGTCGGGGAGCGCGACTACGAGTACGACCGCATCCTCAATGCGATGGACTGGCGCGACAAGCTCAGCGAACTCGCCAAGGCCAATACAGAAGACTTCGTCCACGAGGCGAATATCATCGCTGGTCACGGGCACACCATCCCCTATCTGACGATGCCTCCATGGCTCTCGGAGCACAAGCGACGCGTGTATCCCAAGCACCTGAGCTACACCTACTACGATATCGACGACGGATTCTCCGACGGGGTCTATTACCTCGGCTTCGGCGGGATCAAGCACAGTAGCGATGCCCGTCTGCATCTCGATGTACGGCATGAGGGCAATAGCTTCGACGTGGAGACCAAGCTCCTGCGTGGTACAGCCCAAGGCATGCTGACCCTCTATGTCGATAGCGTGGACTTCACTAAGCCCATCATCGTCAAGCACAATGGGCGGGTCATCTTCTCGGAGGTGCTACGCCCCAACAAGGGGGTGATGGCCGAGGCTATCGCACGCTTCGGTGACCCCAAGCGCATCTTCCCCGCCAAGGTCATGATACCGCTCTAAGGCCGCCCGATCAAGCAGCCCACAGAGCAAGCTATCGACGAGAGAGCCCCCCGACAGCGTCCTACGGATGCCGTCGGGGGGCTCTGCTTGCTTCATCGCGATGAGGACGGCAGTAGAGGCACAGAGATCGGGGCTTTTATCAGCTACCAAGGCTCGGGTGAGGGCTGATGTACAGCGACTTCTATACGGGTCGAGCGACCGAAGACTGACGAGATTTCTGTATCTTTGTTAAGGCCAATGGCCCACAGCTCTACTCACTCCCGTCCTCTCACATATATATGCCTATGGATCATGCTCCAGTAGCCTTCGAACCCTATATCCTCGTAGGATCCTTCCTGATGCTCGCCGGTATCATCGCCGGTAAGGTGGGCACGCGCTTTGGGGTGCCAGCCCTGCTCCTCTTCCTCATCACAGGGATGCTCTTCGGCAGTGCGGGCCTCGGGATCCAATACAACGACACGAATAAGACGCAGTTCGTCGGGATGATCGCCCTGACGGTCATCCTCTTCTTCGGGGGCTTCGAGACGAAGCTCAAGGAGATGCGCACTGTCCTCGGCCCGGGGATCATGCTCTCTACGGTAGGCGTCATCTTGACGACGCTCTGTCTCGGGGGCTTCTTCTATGGCATGGACCTCATAGGCTGGGCGCCCGTACACTTCACCTTCCCCATCGCCCTTCTGCTGGCAGCGACGATGTCAAGTACCGACTCCGCCTCGGTCTTCGCCCTGCTGCGCTCGAAGAATATGCACCTCAAGGAAGGCCTGCGTCCCATCCTCGAGCTCGAGAGTGGTAGTAATGACCCGATGGCCTACATGCTCACCATCGCTCTGATCCAGTTCATCACAGGAGGCACGGACGGCTCATGGACAAGCATCCTCGTGACCTTCGTACTGCAGTTCTCCGTCGGTGGTCTGATGGGGTATCTCTCTGGCTACATCACTCCCCTCCTGATTAATAAGGCCAACATCGGCAACGGAGCACTCTACCCCATCCTCCTCCTGTGCTTCGTCTTCCTCACCTTCTCCGCTACCTCGCTCCTGCATGGCAATGGCTACCTCGCCGTCTATATCATGGGCGTACTCGTGGGGAATAAGAAGCTCGTACACAAGAAGAGTATCGAGACCTTCGTCGATGGGCTGACGTGGCTCCTGCAGATCTCGCTCTTCATCATCCTCGGGCTCTTCGTCGATGCTAAGAGCCTGCTCCCCATCACAGGCTTTGCGGTGCTGGCAGGTCTCTTTATGATCTTCGTAGCACGACCTCTGGCGGTACAGCTCAGCCTCATCTTCTTCCCACGCATCAGCATGCGCGGGCGCTGCTTCCTCTCGTGGGTGGGTCTGCGTGGCGCCGTGCCGATCATCTTCGCCACCTACCCGATGATGAGTCAGGTCGAGGGCGCTGAGACGCTCTTCAACATCGTCTACGTCATCACACTACTCTCGCTGCTTATCCAGGGGAGTACCCTGCCTGCCGTAGCGCGCTTCCTCGGTCTCGACGAAGAGGTCAAGGTCAAGGTCAGCCACTTCGGCGTCGAAATCCCTCAATACACGGGAGCAAAGATGGTCGAGCGCACCGTCACGAGCAAGATGCTCCGTGAGGGGAATAAGCTCATGGAGCTGGACCTCAAGGAAGAAGAGCTCGTGATCCTCGTGCGCCGTGGTGAGAACTATATGGTCCCCAAGGGCAAGCTCGAGCTCGAAGTCGGTGACATCCTTCTGATTGTCTTCGAGCAAAATACCGAACAGAGCGCCTAACGTGAAGCCCTCCGACATCCTGCGCCGTATCTGGGGCCTCGCGCTGCCCAACATCCTCTCCAACGTCACCGTACCGCTCCTCATGCTCGCCGATACGGCGATGGCGGGGCGTATGGCCACAGCCGACAGCATCGCAGCGGTAGCCATCGGTGCCGCTATCACCCAGTTCGTCATCGGTATCTGGAGCCTGCTGCGTATGGGCACGACGGGCTTTACAGCTCAGGCGTGGGGCGCCTGTGACGTGCGCGCCCTCCTGCGTCAGCTCACCTCGGGCTCGATCATCGCGCTCATCGTTGGCCTGCTCCTCATCCTCCTGCGCCCACTCTATATCGCTCCCGCCGCAGCCCTCCTGCAGGCAGGCGCTGATATGCACCTACCCGAGGCGCAGACCTACCTCCATTACTCCTTCCTCGGCGCACCTGCTGCCCTCCTACTCTACGTGTATAATGGCTGGCTCATCGGCGTACAGCGGATGAAGCTCGTCATGAGCGTGAGCATCGCCTGCAACCTGCTGAACATCCTCTTCAGCTACCTCCTCGCCTTCCCCGCAGGGATGGGCGTCGGGGGCTTGGCACTGGGCACGGTGCTCGCGCAGTACACGGCCGTCCTACTCCTCGCGCTCGGCGGCCTGCGCTACGAAGGGCGCATCCTCCGCCACCTCTCCAGAGAGTACCTCTGGCACCCCGAGACGCTCGTTCGCTACTTCCATGTCGGGAAGTACCTCCTCATCCGCACACTCCTCTTACAGGCGGTGATGCTCTCCTTCATCCGCTATGGGGGCGCTATCGGCGTGACGAGACTGGCTGCCAACAGCCTGCTGATGCAGCTCTTCACCCTCTTCTCCTACTTTATGGATGGGCTGGCCTATGCCGCCGAAGCCCTCGTAGGCGAAGCTATTGGCGGGCGTAAGTTCGGACACCTACGACTGATCATCCGCATCACACTGCAGGTAGGCTTCGTCGTCGCCCTCGTCACGAGTATCCTCTACGCCCTCTTCCCCCGCCCCCTCCTCGAGCTCCTCACCGACAAGCAAGAGGTGCTTAAGCTCGCTCTCAGCGATAGCTTCCTGATGGCAGCCGTACCGATATTCTCCTACCTGGCCTTCCTCTGGGACGGGATCTTAGTCGGTGCGACGGACAGCAAGAGCATGAGCATCGGGGTAGCTGGTGGCGCGATGTCGTACTTCATCGTTGCGGAGAGCATCGCCACCATCGGTAGTGGCACCATGCTCTGGTTCGCCTTCCTCAACTACCTCCTCGTCCGCAGCTTCATCGAGTACTACCTCGGCATGCGTCGCATCCGAGCGCTCAGCCAAGAAGTGCATGATACTCGCCATTCCTCCTATACTTATAGGCTGAAATAGACTATCTTTGTGATAGAATTCCAAAACTATTCAACTGCAGGTATCTTACCTCTCCACTATTCAAGTACCCCTATTTTAGATGAAAAAGAATAAGATCATCGTCGCTGGCATCGGCCCTGGTAGCCCCGAGGATATCACCCCCGCCGTACTCCAAGCCGTGCAGGCCTCTGATGTGATCGTCGGATACAAGTATTACTTCCGCTTTATCAAGGACTATGTCCGCCCCGATGCCCTGTGTATCGACAGCGGGATGAAGGCTGAGCGTCAGCGCGCCGAAGAGGCCTTCCGCTACGCCCTCGAGGGCAAGACCGTCTGCGTCATCTCCTCGGGCGATGCAGGCATCTACGGCATGTCGCCCCTGATCTATGAGATGATGCGCGAGAAGGGCATCACGGATCAAGTCGAGGTAGAGGTACTCCCTGGCATCAGTGCCTTCCAGAAGGCCGCCGCTCTGCTCGGCTGCCCCATCGGTCATGACCTGTGTATCATCTCGCTCTCTGACCTGATGACGCCTTGGCTTCGTATCGAGAAGCGCATCGAGGCTGCCGCAGCAGGCGACTTCATCACCGCCATCTACAACCCCAAGAGCCAAGGCCGCTACTGGCAGATCTACCGCCTGCTGGAGATCTTCGCCCAGCACCGCAGCCCCGACACGCCTATCGGCTACGTCCGTCAGGCAGGTCGTGAGGAGCAGGTCGTCAAGCTCACCACACTCGCAGAGTTCGATCCCGAGGAGCTCGACATGTTCACGGTCGTGATCATCGGCAATACGCAGAGCTACAACTTCGACGGGCACTTCATCACCCCTCGTGGCTACTATGACGAAGGCACGCTCGACAAGGATGCGAAGATCGGTCAGGCGATCATGATCGAGAGCTTCCGCACGATCAATAGCGAGCTGGCGAACCCCAACATCCCCCTCGACCACAAGTGGGCACTCATCCACTCGATCCACACCACGGCGGACTTCGAGATGGAGAAGATCCTCTACTCCGATCCCGGTGCGGTATCCAGCATCTATCAGGCGATGCTCGACGGGAAGTTCGACACCATCATCACCGACGTCACCATGGTAGCTTCGGGCATCCGCAAGGGTATGCTGGAGCGTCTTGGCCTGCAGGTCAAGTGCTACCTCAACGATCCTCGCACGAAGGAGCTTGCCGACCTGAAGGGTATCACACGCTCGCAGGCAGGTATCCGTCTCGCCGTCGAGGAGCATCCCAATGCGCTCTTCGCCGTGGGTAATGCCCCCACCGCCATCATCGAGCTCTGCGACCTCATCCGTCGTGGCAAGGCTCAGCCTACGGGTATGGTCGTTGCGCCCGTCGGCTTCGTGCAGGTACGCGAGTCGAAGTATATGGCAAAGGTCTTCAAGGACATCCCCAAGATCATCGTCGAAGGCCGCAAGGGCGGTAGCAACCTCGCTGCCACGCTGGTCAACTCCATCCTCACGCTGGACGATGCCGAGGCTCTGCGCCCTGGCCGTGACGTCTAAGTCGTCCCGCACACTCCCCATACACGTATGCGGCTGCACCGATCGCTCGGTGCAGCCGCATTCTTTGTATCTGTATTGCTCTGCCTCCCATCCAATACGAAGACAAGCGCTCCCCTTCACGGGAAATAGTTCGCGCCTCGTAGAGCCTTTCCTCCGTCCACGTACGTAGATTTATCATCTATGCACGTCACTCCTAATATCTACGCACGTAGATTTTACGACCACGCACATAGACGAAGGTTTCCCCATACTCCTCCGCGCCTTTCCCTGTACAGCCTCACACCTTTTCCCGCGCTCCTTCACAGCTCCTGCTCTATCGAAGTGCAGCACGCACGAGTACCTCAAGTGCTTGCACTTATGCTTTGGGATCACTTCCCTCCCAGTGATCCGACCAAGGGGAAATGCCACCGCAAGCAGCCTCAAGACATACGAATATATAGCCGTTAGCCCGTAAGTTTATTTTAATAAAGCACCCTGAAAACACCACAAATCTCAGGAGCACAGATAAAATTTTAAAATATTTTTAGTTACATTTGCAGTAGCTACAAGTCAAACTACTGCTTTTTATTTGCGTGACTTGACAACACGAAAGCCAAAATATCCCCCTCATATGAAAGAAAATAAGTTCATCGTACCGATGGTATTTCTTGCCTTCATGTTCTTTACATGTGGGTTTGCCTTAGGGATCAACTCCCTACTCGTACCTGTATTGAAGGTATCGCTAAGCGTCTCGTCAATGGAAGCCTATATGCTCATCGGGGCGACATTCTTACCCTTCCTGATCTTTGGTTATCCAGCAGGACTGCTGATCAGTAAGATCGGCTATAAGCGCACGATGGCATCAGCTTTCGCTATGTTCGCGATAGCATTTGGCGTGTTCATCTTGTCCGCAGAAGCCAAGAGCTTCGTAATATTCCTCTTAGCCTCCTTTATTTGCGGGATGGCTAACACGTTCTTGCAGGCTGCGATAAATCCGTATGTCACCATTCTGGGGCCTACAGAGAGTGCGGCAAAGCGAATCTCAATCATGGGGATGATCAACAAGCTAGCTTGGCCTGTATCTCCATTATTTATCGCTCTCTTTGCCAGTAGTGGTGGTAGTGTTGGTCTGGAAGACCTCAACAAGCCCTTCCTTGTGATCATCGGCCTCTTCATAATCTTAGGGATCGTCGCACTCGTATCACCACTGCCCGAAGTGAAGGCTGCAGGAGAAGACAATGACACGGCCGACACGGAAGTATCGAGCTATGCTAATAGTAAGAGCTCGGTCTTCCAGTTTCCCCATCTTGTACTCGGAGCGATCGCCATATTCTTCTATGTGGGTTCGGAGACCATCGTCTTAGGGACACTTATAGACTATGCACAGGAATTAAGTCTCCCCCATCCAGAGACCTATTCATGGATCACTCCTATTAGTATCAGCATTGGGTATATACTGGGTATTATCCTGATCCCGAAGTACCTCTCGCAAACCAAAGCCCTACAGATATGCTCTTTCGTGGCACTCGTAGGGACTGCTCTCGTAGTAGTGCTTCCTGGAGTTTATAGCATCTACTCTGTGGGTATTATGGCATTAGGCTGCTCGCTGATGTGGCCTGCGTTTTGGCCTTTGGCGCTTATGGATCTGGGCAAGTACACCAAGCAGGGTTCATCCCTATTGACGATGGGTCTTATCGGTGGGGCTGTCATCACCGTCCTATTTGGCCTTATCAAGGATATCTCAGATATCCGATATGCGTATAGCATCTGCTTCATCAGCTTCATCTATATTCTCTTCTACGCCTTTAAGGGGCATAAGCTGAGATAGCGACCAGCCTTCCCTCATCCGCGAAATCTCTATAAGACACCCTCTACATACTCAAGCAGCTGCACCGAGCACTCGGTGCAGCTGCATACGTATATCAGTATAGCTATGCCTTCCACTCCCCTCGAAGCGGATACAATAGTCCCTCGCTTGCCACCCTTGCTTTTTGTATCTTTGTCGAAAAGCAAACTAATACATACGAGTTATGCGGACACTACTATCACTCACACTGCTGCTCCTTGGCTTAGGTGCAAGCACCGAGGCTCTGGCCCAGCACCCCACCAAGGACCTCCAAGTCGAGGACGTCACCTCGGGTAAGTTCTACGCCTACACCGCAGGGCGCGGTATGCGCTCCACCAGCGACGGGAAGTACTACACGATGATGGACGACGGACACACCGCCATCCTGCGCTATAGCTTCCAGACGGGCGAACTCGTCGACACACTCTTCAGCGTCAACAAGGCACGCGAATGCGAATTCAAGAAATTCGACGACTACATCCTTGAGCCCAAGGGGCATCACATCCTCCTCATCACCGACCAAGAAGCCATCTACCGCCGCTCGAGCAAGGGTAATGTCTTCCACTACGACGTGCGTCGCAACCGCGTCGAGCCCCTGAGCACGACCGCTGGCAAGGTCATGATCCCCACCTTCAGCCCCGACGGCCGTATGGTAGCCTTCGTGCGTGAGGGGAATATCTTCATCAAGAAGTTTGAGTTCGACACCGAGGTCCAGGTGACGAGCGATGCCGTGCGCAACAAGGTCATGAACGGTATCACCGACTGGGTCTACGAAGAAGAGCTGGAGACCACGCAGCTGATGACCTGGAGCGAAGACAATAACTACCTGGCCTTCGTCCGCACCGATGAGAGTGAGGTCGATCAGTACAGCATGCCTATCTACGGCACGGGGCAGTACCCTGGCGCCTATACCTATAAGTACCCTAAGGCCGGTACGCCTAACTCGAAGGTCTCCGTACACATCTACAATGTCACAGACCGCGCGAAGAAGCCCATTGACTTCAAGAGCGCACCCTACTACATCCCCCGCATCGAGTTCATCGGCCGTGATGGCAACCTCGCCGTCTTCTCGCTGAACCGCCAGCAGAACCACCTCACGCTCTACTACGTCAACGACAAGACGCTCCTGCCGAAGGTCATCTTCGAGGAGCGCAACAAGGCCTATGTAGATAGCCGCAACCTCACGAAGTGTAAGTTCGTCCCCTCAGGCTTCGCCTACCTCGGCGAGCAGGATGGCTACCGCCATATCTACCTCTACTCCGACAAGGGGGCTTTGATCCGCAAGATCACCACGGGCAGCTATGACGACACCGACTTCTACGGCATGGACGCTCAGGGCAATGCCTACTATCAGGCTGCCGATGAGTCGCCCCTGCGCCGCTCGATCTACAAGGTAGATCCCAAGGGCCGCAAGACCGCTCTTCACCCTGGAGCAGGTGCCAATAGTGCTATCTTCAGCGATGACTTCTCCCACTACATCAGCATCTTCAGCAACTCCACCACGCCGACGACTACAGCCGTCTACGCCACGGGGAGCCTGCGTCCCCTGCGCGTGCTGAAGGACAACAAGGAGATCGCTGAGCGCCTCAAGGACTACCGCCTACGCCGTGAGGAATTCATCAAGATCCCCAACGGCCGTGGCCAAGAGCTGAACGCTTGGATCCTCAAGCCCTACGACTTCGACCCCAACAAGAAGTACCCCGTGCTGATGACTCAGTACAGCGGGCCCGACTCACAGCAGGTACTCGATGCCTTCGGCCTCGGCTGGGAGCAGATACTCCCCAGTAAGGGCTACATCGTCGTCTGCGTCGACCCACGCGGTACGGGCGCTCGCGGTGAGGAGTGGCGTAAGTGCACCTACCTCAACCTCGGCGTGAAGGAGATCGAAGACCAGATCGCTGCAGCGAAGTGGCTCGGCAAGCAGTCCTACATCGACGCTGACCGCATCGGCCTCTACGGCTGGAGCTTCGGTGGCTACATGACGCTGATGGGTCTGTGCCACGGCGAGGGCGTCTTCAAGACTGGTGTTGCCGTCGCCCCCGTCGCAGACTGGAGCTACTACGACACGATCTACACGGAGCGCTTCATGCGCACCCCACAGGAGAACCCCACGGGCTACAAGTCTTCCTCCGCCCTCGAGGTAGCGAAGAAGCTCAAGGGTAAGCTCCTCCTCATCCATGGTAGCGCCGATGACAACGTGCATGTGCAGAACGCCATGAACTTCACCGACCTCTTGGTCGCCGAAGGCATCCCCTTCGACATGGCGATCTACAAGGACCGCAACCACGGCATCTATGGAGGTAATGCCCGCAACCACCTCTACAAGCGTATCATTACCTTCCTCGAGCAGAACCTTTAGCCTCGGCTATTTTACTCCCCACTACCCTTAGGCTGAAGGCACCGCCCCTCAGCCTAAGGGCTATCACTTATATGATGCAAGAAGAACCTATCACCCAGAAGAAGACCGGCAACGTCGTGCGCGTCCGCAAGCCCGAGTGGCTGAAGATCCGCCTCGGCGACAACTCGACCTTCACCGATACGAAGCATACGATCGAGCACCACGGGCTCAATACCATCTGCCATAGCGGCCGATGCCCCAACCAAGGGGAGTGCTGGAGCGCTGGCACGGCGACCTTCATGATCGGAGGCGCTGTCTGTACGCGCGCCTGCCGCTTCTGTAATACCCTCTCGGGGAAAGCCCCCGCACCACTTGATCCCCTCGAGCCGATGAAGGTGGCACAGAGCATCAAGAAGATGGGCCTGAAGCACGCCGTCATCACCAGCGTCGACCGTGACGACCTCGAGGACTACGGCGCAGGGCACTGGGTACGTACCATCGAAGCCATCCGTCGCACGACGCCTGAGGTCACTGTCGAGGTCCTCATCCCCGACTTCAACGGCCGTCTGGACTACGTCGACCAGATCATCGCTTGTCAGCCCAAGATCATCTCGCACAACCTCGAGACCGTCCGCCGTCTCACGCCCTCGGTACGCCACATAGCGACCTACGACCAGAGCCTCTCGGTGCTGGGGCGTATCGCCCAGAGCGGTATCCCCGCTAAGACGGGTATCATGCTCGGCCTCGGCGAGACGGAGGAGGAAGTCCTTGAGCTCATCGACGATGCCCACGCTGTCGGTGTGTCTATCATGACCATCGGGCAGTACCTGCAGCCTACGCGCCGCCACCTGCCCGTCGTGGAGTACATCCACCCGAAGCAGTTCGCTCGTCTGCGTACCCTCGGGCTGGAGAAGGGCCTGCGCCACATCGAGAGCGGCCCCCTCGTGCGCTCCTCCTACCACGCCGAGCGCCACATCCTCGACTAAGACTCCCTACTTATATAAATCACTTCGCCCCCACAGCTCGATGGAGCTGTGGGGGCGAAGTGATTTAAGCCCACGGGGTGAGTGAGGGGGAGGCGCTTAGATCCCCTCCGTCTTGCGGCGCTTGAGGAAGCGCTTGTAGAGCTTCTTGACCTGCGGTGCGAGGATGACGATGGCGATGACGTTCGGGATGACCATCAGCCCATTGAAGGTATCAGCCAGCTCCCAGATGAGGTTCGCGTGGAAGATCGTCGCCGAGAAGACGCAGGCGATGACGATGACGCGGAAGACGTAGACCGCCTTGGACTTGAAGAGGTAGCGTATATTCATCTCCCCGAAGACGTACCAGCCGATGATGGTGGTGAAGGCAAAGACGAGGAGGCTGATAGCGAGGAAGGCAACGCCCGCTTGCCCGAAGGTCACCTCGAAGGCACGCTGTGTGATCTGTACCGAGATCAGCCCAGGCTCAGCATAAGCTCCCGTCAAGAGGATGATGAGTGCCGTAGCGGTGCAGATGAGGAGGTCAACGAAGACACCCGACATCGCTACGAAGCCCTGGATGGATGGATCCTTGACATGAGCCAGTGCATGGGCGTGTGGGGTCGAGCCCATACCTGCTTCGTTGGAGAAGAGCCCGCGAGAGACCCCATAGCGGATGGCGTACTTCATCACGCTACCCGCTGCACCGCCAGCGGCCGCCTTCGTGGAGAAGGCATCACCGAAGATGGACTCGAAGACGGGGAGGATCTGCTCGGAGTACATGAAGAGGATGATGATCGCCCCGACGATATAGGCCAGTGCCATGAAGGGCACCACCAGCTCGGCGATGGTCGTGACGCGCTTCTGCCCGCCGACGATGACGACAGCGACAAGCACTGCGATGAGGATACCGCTGACCCAGCCCTTCATACCGAAGGCGCTAGCCAGGCCGATGGAGATGGAGTTCGCCTGCACCATACAGCCTATGAAGCCGAGGGCGACGATGACCATGACGGAGAAGATGATGGCGAGCACTCGGCTCTTCAGACCGCGACTGATGTAGTAGGCAGGTCCCCCGACGACTTGGCCGTCGCGTATCTCACGATACTTCTGGGAGAGGACGGCTTCGGAGAAGATCGTACTCATCCCGAGCACTGCGGAGATCCACATCCAGAAGACGGCACCCGTACCTCCCATGGCGATGGCGGTAGCTACGCCTGCGATATTACCCGTACCGACCTGGGCGGCGACGGCGGTGGCGAGCGCTTGGAAGGAGTTCGTCTGGTCACAGGCATCTTCCGTCTTCTCTTTCTTCTTGAAGATCGAGCCGAAGCTATACTTCATTGCCAGACCGAAGTGCCGTATCTGAGGCACGCCGAGGTAGATGGTGTAGAAGATGCCGACGCCGAGGAGGACGTACATGAGGAAGTTGTTCCATAGGACTTCATTGAATCCCTTTACGATCTGAAGTAGGTCCATCGTAGTAGTTCGTGTTAGTGTTAGTAGTAGTGTAGGGGGAGCCGCTCATTGAGAGGCAGACGGGCCTTTCAGACGCATAGGAGAGGTGGGGACCCGCTGGGCGTGTCCTGCAGAGCGTGGGGGGAAGGGTGGGCGGAGAGGAGGTGCTTGTCCATCCTATGCGTCTGAGTGGGTGTGTGGCGCTCCTCGCTAAGAGCCCCCTCGAGAGGGCAGCTTGCGGAGAGCATATCTTGTTGTCTCTGTGACAAAAATAGCGAGACTTCCTTAAAACACAAGCGCGATGATTTAATAATTTTATTAAAGAAGTGCCATTACCCACCGTATTCCTAAGAACAAATACTAAAAGCGAGCAGGGCGAGGGAGTAGTCCCTCGCCCTGCTCGCTCTCCTGCGTGCGGTCACGATACTCGGTAGGCAATAGCCACCGAGCCACCCGATACCCCGCCCTTAGAGGTCTAAGATCGCCCTTTCGGCAAGCACATATTCGCCCGCATCACGCAGCCTCGCCTCACCGCGGATCATCTGACGAGCGAGTGTCTCGACGGCTATCGGCGCTTGACGCTTCAGGAGGCCGATGCGATTCAGCGCACGGAGGATAGCCATCCCGATACGCTCATTGCCTCGTGCCTTCACCCCGCGATCGATCATCCCAGGGCGGAAGAAGAGCGTCCGTTCAAAGCCGAGAGCACGCACGCCCTCCTCAGCTTCACCCTTGAGGCGCATGTAGAAGAGGCTTGACTTAGCATTTGCCCCAGCTGCCGAAAGCAGGACGAAGGCCCCCACCCCACTACGGCGAGCCATCTCGGCGAACTGCAGCTGGTAGTCCACGTCCACACGATGCTGGGCAGCCTTGCTCCCAGCCGCCCGAAGTGTCGTACCCAGACAAGAAAAGGCGACATCCGCTGCGGGGCCCGTCTGCCAGTCCTCGGCGCGCTCCATATCCACCACATGGACGTGGAGCTTCGCGTGCTGCAGCTGGAGAGGCCGACGCACGAAGATATGCACCTCGCTGTATTCGTCATTCCCGAGGAGCTGCTCCACCAGAGCCGTCCCCGTAGCGCCTGTAGCGCCTAATACCCATGCTCTCTTCATCGGTCTACATATA
>ERZ773027.434-NODE-434-length-26513-cov-5.695782_pt1 | contig 26513 bp, 18 predicted proteins | sample MGYA00511032_ERZ773027 | MGnify/ENA primary metagenome ERZ773027 (study PRJEB29015, sample SAMEA2738138) | human oral metagenome | biome: human oral; feature: human-associated habitat; material: saliva | place: China | collected 2190 ... | reverse complement strand
TCGCCTACAGCCGAGAGCTGAGCGACGCTTCTCTGACAATATCGGCTCGGGTCTCTACACTGTAGACGGTGTCGCTGGAGAGAAGCTGACTACCACGGGTAGGGATAGGACCCAGCAGTTCAATCCCTCGCTTGACCTCTACCATTGGCACAAGCTTGGAGAGAAAGATGAGCTGAGCCTTAACCTTGTAGGGACGCTCTTCTCCACCAAGAGAGAGACCAAGACCCGAGAGCAAGGTGTCGCTACAGGACTCACAAGCTACGAGGACTTCATGAAGCTCGACAATAGTAAGCGCTCTCTCATCCTGGAGGCTACTCATACCCGAGAGACGGGGCGTTTACGGATCAGTTCGGGCTACAGGGGAGAGGTCTCCTTCTTACATTCACAGGTAGACAATCACTTCGGCGTCCTCGACTATACCAGCCGTACATAGCAGCACTATGGCTACAGTGAGATCTCGGGGCTGCGGGGGAGGTTTTTGTATCGACTGAGCCTCGGCTTGACCCACACCCACAGTCGCTCCAGCTATCGCACCTATAGCACTCTCGCCTTCACTCCGAAGGTCGTACTTGGCTATACCCTCGGAGGAGGTAGTGACCTGCGCCTGATGTACGACGACAAGCCCATCCTGCCTAGTCTGGAGCAACTCAGTAGCAACCGCAGACGAACTACTCGTGATATCACTAGCGTAGGTAATCCCCAGCTAGAGAATGCACATATGCGTCAGCTGACTGCTATGTATTCGTATGCCAAGGGGATCTTTGATATTAAACTATTAGGTCTCTATATCCACACACATCGCCCGCATATCCAGGCTATGAAGCGTGAGGGGGCAGGGATCACGTTCGCTCCGATCAATGGAGCATGGAGTGACGAATTTGCTGCAGCTGCTAAGGTGGTCGTCAAGCCCTTTGGTGACAACACCCTGCTTCTAGATACGTACCTCATACCTACGTATAGTAGACTTCGCTCATCGGAGATTAGTTATGATCGTAGTTCGCTCTATGGTGAGTTTTCGCTGACGGGTCAGTATAAGGGGCTACAGCTCTACTACAAGTACGCGCTACCTACTTATGGCTATGATTCGGGCTACGCCTCTCGTATGGAGCCAAAGCATACGGCTTCGCTATCTTATCGCTTAGGAAATTGGAAGTTCTCTGCCTCGATGCTATTCATAGGGACACCGGCCTATTATCATGACTATACGCTCGGAGAGCGCATCGTCCAGAGGGATAATAAGACGTGGATCCATGCCAATAAGAATATGATCCTGCTTGGGGTGGCCTATCACTTCTCGCGAGGCAAGGACAAGACCTACTCAAAGAACCTTCAGAACGAAGACAGCTCATCTCCCACGCTATAGGTAGCCGCCCCCCCCCTGCGGGCCCATCTCTATAGAGTCCCCCTGTATGCTCCTTTTAAGGCACATGCAGGGGGCTTTCTTTTCAGCAAATGCTACGAAGCATAGCGAAAGCACTCCCGATCCTATGCACACCATAAGATCAAAGAGCTATTGCAAGCAGCTGTATATGCATACAGATAGAGTCGCAGATCTACAGAAAAGAAGTCCTGCACCAGTAGATGTAATCCGCTATCTACGTGGGTAGTCCTAAAGTCTACGTGCATAGATGATAAGTTCTCTGTACATAGATTTTAAATCCACGTACGTAGATATAACTTTTCTCGTAGAGCTATGAAGGAAAAGCAGCTTGAGTATGGAGGAAATGCACCTCGACTTGATACGATTAATCAATACTCCAGCACCCATTATTAGGTATACAATAGAGGTACTTACATCTACCCTATACCTACATCTATGTATTTTGCAAAGGAGTAAGAGAAGGGGGCTATGAATGGCGTATTTTTACCCACGCGACATAGCAACTTTACTCACTATAAATCATAGTAATAACCATGCGTAAGCTTTACGCCCTCATGCTCTCACTGCAGATCCTTCTGGCTTCAGCCATCGGTCTCAGCAGTGAGCTGGCAGCACAAGAGCGGCCGACTGATGCCAACATTATTGGGCACATCACAGATGCGAAGACTGGCGAACATCTCTCAGGTGTCACCATCGCTATCAAGGGTACGACCTTCGGTACGGCTACCGATGCCACAGGGCACTACTTCCTCAAGAACCTCAAGCAGAAGAGCGTGACACTCGTCATGCGCGGTCTCGGTTATCTCAGCCAAGAGCGCACCGTGGAGATCATCCCTGGTAAGGTCGTCGAAGTGAACTTCGATGCAGAGCCAGACAACATCCGTATCGATGAGGTCGTCGTCTCCTCCAACCGTCAGGCTACCCTACGCCGTCTCGCTCCGACGCTCGTCACCGTGCTTGACACCAAGCTCTTCGAGAGCACCAATGCTACTAACCTCGCCCAAGGGCTGATCTTCCAGCCAGGTGTGCGTGTCGAGAATAACTGCCAGAACTGTGGCTTCAACCAAGTACGTATCAACGGCCTCGACGGTCGCTACTCACAGATCCTCATCGACAGCCGTCCCATCATGAGTGCACTGGCAGGGGTCTATGGTCTGGAGCAGATCCCCACGAACATGATCGAGCGTGTCGAGGTCGTACGTGGCGGTGGCTCTGCCCTCTTCGGCTCCTCTGCTATCGCAGGGGTGATCAACATCATCACCAAGGAGCCTCAGCGCAATAGCTTCTCTTTCAATGAGAGCCTTGGCTTCTCGGGCTTCAAGGATCTGGACAATAACCTGAGCTTCAACGGCTCACTCGTCAGCGATGACAACCGTGCTGGCGCCATGGTCTTCGCACAGGCTCGCTACCGCAAGGAGCACGATGTCAATGGCGATGGCTACAGCGAGCTTGGTCGTCTTGACTCCCGCTCGCTCGGCTTCCGTGGCTACCTCCGCCCCACGGACTACACGCGTCTGACCGGCGAAGTCCATACCTTCAGCGAAGCCCGTCGCGGTGGTGACCACATCGACTGGCCCGAGCAGGTAGCCGGTGTAGCTGAGTCCATTCGCCACTCCGTATATAGCGGGAACCTGAAGTTCGACGGCTACAGCGAAGACTACAAGCACCACTTCCAGCTCTACGGCTCTGCTCAGCACGTCACCCGTAACAGCTACTACGGTGGTATCGGTGAGACGAAGCTCCGCAACAAGGCTGGCGACAAGTACATTGATAAGGATGGCAACGAGACTACCGACGAGGGCAAGGCTGTGAATGCAGGCTCTATCGGTCGCCCCATCCACACCTCTGACTACGGGAAGAACTTCGGTATCACCCGTGGGATGACGTGGGTCGGTGGTGCACAGTACACCTATGACTTCGACCACTTCCTCTTCATGCCTGCTCAGCTCCTCGCTGGTGCTGAATATAGCTATGACCGCCTCGAGGACAAGATGCCTCTGAGAGAATGGGAGACCGAGAAGACCGTCAGCGATGGCTTCGACCTCAGCGCTAACCCCATCTCCCTCTCCCCAGCCCTGCGTCAGGTCATCCGCAACGCCAGCCAGTTCGCCCAGATCGAATGGAAGAACGACCGCTGGAGCGTCCTGCTCGGCACACGTCTCGATGAGAACTCCGCCGTCAAGAAGGCTATCTTCAGCCCCCGCGCTACCCTGCGCTACAACCCCACGAAGAATATCAACATCCGCGCTACCTATGCCAAGGGCTTCCGTGCTCCTCAGGTCTTTGACGAAGACCTTCACGTCGGGGTCGTCGGTGGTGAGGCACAGCGCGTGACCAATGCTGAGGACCTTCGTCCTGAGATCTCCCACTCCTTCAGCCTGAGCAACGATATGTACTTCACCCTCGGTGGTGCGCAGGTCAACGTCCTCGTCGAAGGCTTCTACACCCGTCTGCTCGACGTCTTCACGAACTACAAGGACAAGTCTGAAAACGGTATCTCCTACTACACGCGCCACAACTACGGGATCGATGACAATGGTAAGCAGGTCTCCTCGGGCGCCAAGGTCCTCGGGCTGAACCTCGAGGGTAAGATCGCCTATCGCTGGCTCTCCCTCCAGGCCGGCCTCACGCTCACCAGCAACAAGTACGACGTCAACCAGGAATGGGGCGTACGTCAGAAGGTCCAGGGCGACCACGATGCAGCCTACTACGAGTCCTTCGTACCTAAGGCTGACGGCTCAGACTTCGACAACGTCGCAGTAGACGATGAGCCTCAGACCATCTCGATGACCTCTAAGGAGATCACTCGCACGCCCTCTACCTACGGCTACTTCACGATCGGCATCAACCCCATCCGCCCACTGAACATTGCTCTCACGGGTACCTTCACGGGCTCGATGTACGTGCCTCATGTCGTCAAGTGGGGGCAGAACTCCGCTGTCACCGACCGCACGGCTATCGCTGCTGGTCTGCGCACCGAAGGCTATAAGCTCCCTCTCGTAGACGCTACGGGTGCTGCTATCCTCGAGGATGGCGCGCAGAAGGAGGTCGATGTCGAGTGGAACGAGCTGGTCAAGACTAAGAGCTTCTTTGATCTCGGCGCTAAGATCACCTATGACCTGCGTCTCTTCTCTAAGAGCAATGTCCAGCTCTACTGCGGTATCAACAACCTCTTCAACGCCTTCCAGAGCGACTACGACTTCGGTCCAGACCGTGACAGCGGCTATATCTACGGCCCCACGATCCCTCGCTCAGGCTACTTCGGGGTGAAGTTCACCTTCTAATCCCGCCCCTATCGCCCGAGGACAAGACGTCCCGAGTGCGACACGATTTAGAGGCTGCCCCTACCTTCTCCACAGAAGTGTAGGGGCAGCCTCTATATATAGGTATATAGACTATGCACCGAATATCTTAAATTTGCGGGTGAGTATATGCTGGGGCACGTACGCTCTGGCACAATCAAGACAAGCGAATGGACACTGAGACCACCTACCTCTTAGCCTCCCCAGACACGCTGGAGCCCGTAGCGCGCCAGTTCATCGAGGAGGTCCTCCCCTGGGGGGATATCTTCGCCTTCTATGCCCCCATGGGGACTGGCAAGACGACCTTCATCAAGACCCTCTGCGAAACCCTCGGCGTGCAGGATGTTATCAATAGCCCGACCTTCTCTATTATCAATGAATATCGCGCTGAGCCCTCGGGAGAACTCATCTACCACTTTGACTGCTATCGCCTGGAGAAGCTCAATGATGCGCTGAACCTCGGAGCCGAAGATTACCTCCAGAGTGGCGCACTCTGCTTCATCGAGTGGCCAGAGGTCATGGAGGACATCTTACCAGCTGACATGGTACGCGTCACTATAGAGGAGATCGAAGGCGGGGCACGACGCCTCACCGCACGCTATAATAAGACGGAGGACAAGTAATGCTTAATCCATTTGAGACGGGTCAGGCCCGTGTACGCGGTAGCATCGAGGTGATCTGCGGCTCGATGTTCAGCGGTAAGACAGAGGAGCTCCTTCGTCGCCTGCGCCGCGCCAAGATCGCGGGGCTACGCGTAGAGATCTTCAAGCCCTCAGTAGACACCCGCTATGATGAGACCGAGGTCGTCTCCCACGACCGCAATGCTATCGCCTCTACGCCGATAGATAATTCGTCGAACCTTCTCCTCTTAGCTTCAGACGTCGACGTCATCGGCATCGACGAGGCACAGTTCTTCGATGAGCACCTCCCCGAGGTCGTCGAGCAGCTGGCAGACCAGGGGATCCGCATCATCCTCGCTGGACTGGATATGGACTTCCGTCGCCAGCCTTTCGGCCCTATGGCGCAGCTCTGCGCTATAGCTGACTCGGTAGACAAGATCCACGCGATCTGCGTCGAGTGCGGTAGCTGGGCCAACTATTCCTATCGTCGCGTCTCTGGAGAGCAGCAAGTGATGCTCGGGGAGGCTAAGGAATATAGTCCTCTATGTCGCACTTGCTACCTCAAGCACACGCATAACAATAAGCAAGACTAACCCTACTACAGCTATGAATTCCAACAAACTACTCGCACTCGCTAGCTCTACCCTACTCTCGATGACACTCTTCTCAAGCTGTGTCATCGCCATCGGATCAAATAAGGAGCAGAATACGACCTACTCACCAAGTGGGAAGGTAGCTTATGCGATGAGCCCTACCCTCGGCGGTAAGCTCTTCTCAGCAGCCTGGATCCAGCGCTCTGCCGAGTACAAGGCACTCTGCCAGCAGGCCTATAATATCGCTACCGAGCGTCTCGTAGCAGCGACATCGATACCCTTAGCCTCGGGCGAAAAGCGCTGGGCTATCGTCACCGACATCGATGAGACCATCGTCGACAACACAGCGAACTCCGTCTACCAAGCACTCAAGGGCGAGGACTACTCCCAGCCTTCGTGGGACCGATGGTGCGATCAAGCTGACGCCGTAGCCCTGCAGGGTGCTGTCGAGTTCTTCCGCAAGGCCGATGCACTCGGTGTAGACATCTACTACATCTCCAACCGTGATGAGGTCAACCGGGTTGGTACGAAGAAGAACCTCCGTGATCTGGGCTTCCCACAGGTAGAGGATAGCCACTTTATGTTCAAGGACAAGTCCTCCGACAAGACCTCCCGTCGCAATGAAGTCCTCAAGACGCACAACATCCTGATGCTCCTCGGTGACAACCTCGGTGACTTCGACCACTTCTTCGATGTACGTGACGAGGCCGTACGTGACCAAGGCGTCTCACGCTTCGCTGCTGAGTTTGGCAAGCGCTTCATCGTCCTACCCAACCCCAACTACGGTGCTTGGGAGCCTGCGATGAACGGAGGCTATCCTGATCTCAAGACCAAGGATGCCAAGCTCACTACGATCCTTCGCACTCAGCGCAAATAACCACACTCCCCTACTACACTACTTACCTTAGACCATCAGAACCCCATGCTTACACCCACACAGATACGGCAGATCACGGCTCTCATGCACCGTGAAGTCGTCCCCGCTACTGGCTGTACAGAGCCGGCAGCTGTAGCCCTCGCCGTAGCCTATGCTGCGGCACAGACGACCGCTGAGCCCCGCTCAATAGAAGTCCTGCTCAGTGGCAATATGCTCAAGAACGCTATGGGCGTCGGTATCCCCGGCACGGGGACCTTCGGCATCCCCATCGCGATCGCTCTCGGTGCCATCTTAGCAGCGCCCGAGAAGCAGCTGGAGCTACTCGACAGCTTCACAGATGAGGAGCTTCACAAGGCCCAGAAGCTTGTAGCAAGCGGCTGCATCCAGATCGGGCTGAAGGAAGGTGACGACGTCGACCGCCTCTACGTCGAAGTACTACTGACCGATACGGAGGGGCGTCTATCGACTGCTGTCATCGAGGCTACTCATACAGGGCTCACAGCGCTCACCTATGATGGTGAAGACCGCTTCGTGCCACGTACCGCCGACACGCCCTGCACGAAGTGTCCCGAGAGTAAGGACGAAGAGGAGACGATCGCCTTGAACTTCGACCTCGTCTATGAGTATGCTCTGTATGGCCCGCTGGAGGAGCTTGACTTCATCTACGAAGCTGCACTACAGAATAAGCGTGCCAGCGAGTTCTCCTTCACTCACAGCTATGGCCATAGCCTCGGCAAGCTCATCAATAGCGATATGGGACGTCGCTACCTCGGCAATACGCCCCTTACGCAGATGCTGGCCTATACCAGCTCTGCCTGTGATGCCCGTATGGATGGTGCCCCCATCACGGTGATGAGTAATTCGGGTAGCGGCAATCAGGGGATCTCCTCGATGCTCCCCGTCCTAACCTTCGCCGAGGAGCAGGGCGCAAGTCGTGAGGCTGCCACTCGGGCGATCATGCTCAGTAGCCTCCTCGTCGTCTATATCAAGCAGCTCTTGGGGCGCCTCTCCTGCCTCTGCGGGATGGTCGTCTCAGGGATTGGCTCCGCCTGTGCTATCACCTACCTCATGGGTGGTACGAAGGAGCAGTCTATCGGAGCTGTGAAGAATATGATCGGCAACGTCTCGGGGATGATCTGTGACGGTGCTAAGCCCAGCTGCAGCCTCAAGGCATCGACGGGCGTGAGCTCTGCACTCATCTCCGCTATGCTCTCTATGCAGGGACACGTCGTCACCGCTACCGAAGGTATCGTAGACGATGATATCGACGTCTGCATCCACAACCTCGCAGACCTCGGTCGTGATGGCATGGCCCAGACCGACCTCAAGGTCCTCAAGATCATGACGAGCAAGGGCAAGCGTAATGCTTAGTCCCCGCTATTTGGATTCACCGATAGTGTCCCGCTCGTCTCACATATGTAATCAGCTACTATTGGATGAACCCAAATAGAACGATGCACTTTGCGCTCAGCTTCCTGGCAGGATCCCTCCTGCTATGGGGCTGTGCGAACCAAGGTACACCCGAAGGTGGTCCCTTTGACACGGAGCCACCTCGCCTCCTACAGGCCTCACCTGCGGTGAAGGCTACGGGAGTCAATACGCGCCACTTTACCCTGACCTTCGATGAGAACGTCAAGCTCTCGAGCCAGACGGACAAGATCATCGTATCCCCACCCCAGCGTGAGGCAGCACGTATCACGGCCAATGGGCGCCACGTCTCCATCGTACTCTCCGACACCCTGCGCCCTAATACGACCTACAGCTTCTACTTCGATGATGTCATCGTAGACAACAACGAGGACAACCCACTCGAGGGCTTCAGCTACCTCATCTCCACAGGTAGCCAGATTGACTCGATGCAGCTGGCTGGTCGCGTCATCGATGCCTTGACCTTCGAGCCTGTCGAAGGGCTCATCGTAGGGGCTTATCCCGCTGCAGACATCAACGACAGTACGCTCCGTAAGCGTCCCTTCCCCTTTGTCAGTAAGACCAATAAGCTGGGCTTCTTCACCATGCGTGGGCTCCCCAATAGTACCTACAAGGTCTTTGCGACGAAGGACAACGATGCCAACTATCAGTACAGCGACCGCAGCGAAGGTCTTGCCTTCTCTCGCGAGAGCTTCCAGACGACGCTGCGTGACAGTATGCGTACCGACACGATACGCATCGACTCCATCGTGCGCCGTGACACGCTTCACCGCGACTCGCTCGTCACCTATCCCTTCACCTACTACTTCCCTCGCGACATCGCCCTACGCTATTCGGTAGCGAAGGTGCAGCAGTACGGGCTCGAGCGCCACAGCCGTCCCGATAGCTTGATCTGCCGACTGGAGTTCCTCGCAGAGCCCAAGAAGCTCCCTCGCCTCCGCTCGCTGGACAGGCCAACCGCACCAGCCGAATCCCTCTACTGGGCTACGGCTAAGGGCAAGGTCGTCGACCTATGGCTACGAGACAAGGAGCTCCTTGCACGCGACTCGGTGCGCTTCGCTCTCACCTACGAGAAGACCGACTCACTACTTCGCCTACAAGAGAAGACTGATACGCTTGTCTTCATCAAGCCACAGGCACGAGCTAAGAAGCACGACAAAGCTGCTGAAGCGGAGAAGTCACCTCTACAGATCACCCTCACCGGGGCTTCGGGGACTTTTGCTGGTACTCCAAGTGATAGCCTCTATGTGACGGCCTCACGTCCCCTTGCGGCCCTCCCTACCTCTGCGATTCGCCTGGAGGTACAGGAGGACTCACTCTACAAGCCTCAGGACTTCACCATCGTGCAGGACTCACTGGATCACCTACGCTATACGCTCCGCTTCCCACGGGCCTATGGCAAGAGCTATCGGGCGCGCATTGATTCGGCTGCCGTACGCGACATCTATGGCGCTGCCTGCGACTCTGTTGCTTTCACGCAGCAGATACAGAAGGAGGACGAGTTCGGTCAGCTCACCATCACCCTCCAGGGTATCCGCTCTCATGCCCTCGTCCAACTCATAGACAAGAGCGATGCTGTCCTCCAGCAGTTCTATGGGCATGAGGTCAAGGCGGACACGACGCAGAAAGCACAGCCCACGACAGCATCAGCCGAAGGCGATAAGGTGCTCGCCGAGCTACTCTCTAAGCAAGCTCCTCAAGCCGCTAAGGCCGATAGCCTCCCCGAAGCAAAGACTCCCGCAGAGTCCTGTCAAGTCTCCTTCCACGACCTGAAGCCTGGTGAGTACTTCGTCCGACTCATCGTCGATACGGACGACAACGCCGCCTTCACACCTGGAGACTACCCTGATCGTGCCCCCGAGGAAGTCTACTACTACCCGCAGGAGATCTCCATCAAGAAGGGCTTCACCTCCGAAGAGCGCTGGGACATCCGCACGCAGTCACCTCTGGGCAGCAAGCCCGATGCCCTGCGCAAGGTCAAGCCCGACGAGGCGAAGAAGAAGCGCGAGGATAAGAACATCGAGTACTACAAACGCTGGGGACGCAAGCGTCGCTAACTCCTCTCCTATCCACCCCAAACAGAAGCGGTACAATTCCCATCGGGAGCTGCACCGCTTCTGCTATTATGCCACTATACTATGGTAGGCTGTTTACACCTATCGCTTGGGGAACATATCCGAGTTAATCGCCACGAAGATCCGAGCATCATGAGACTATTGCGCAAGCCCATCTCTTCACAGCTTGCGCAATGGTCTCTTGTATGTGAGTATTTGTGTGAAGAGAACACTACTGAAGCCGATTTTGATGCGGAAGCCCTGGCTGGTGGTATGATTCCAACTACATTTAATTACCTCTGCTCACAAGAAGTCGGTCCCGAGACCACTCCAATAGTCTTAATTTACTATCTCTAAACTGTAAAGCGAATATGAAGAAGTTCATCCTCGCCGCAGCGTGCCTCTTCGCGCTCGGCACAAATATCTCGGCTCGGAACCCTGAAAAGAAGGAACCCGTAAAAAAGGAATGTTCCAAGAACGATGCGAAGTCCTGCGATAAGAAGGACGCCAAGACTTGCGATAAGAAAGATGGCAAGGCTTGCGACCAGAAGGCAGACAAGTCCGCTCAGGAAGCAGGCAAGAAGGACTGCTGCAAGAAGGACGACGCCAAGGATAAGGACAGTGCAAAGAAGGACTGCTGCAAGAAGGACGACACCAAGGATAAGGACAGTGCAAAGAAGGACTGCTGCAAGAAGGACGCCAAGGATAAGGACAGTGCAAAGAAGGACTGCTGCAAGAAGCAGAAGAAGTAATCCCTCCTCTAACCTATAGCAAGGGCCCCGCTACTCAATCATTGAGTAGTGGGGCCTTTGCTTTTTATACAGCCGTATTACTAACGGCATCTATAGTGCGTGATCATTCATCGACGACGAGATTATCGATGATGAAGTTCTGACGCTCGGGGGTATTCTTACCCATATAGAACATAAGGAGGTTGCTTAGATTGTCCTCCTTGCGGATACGGATAGGATCCAGCTTGATATTCTCTTCGCTGATCCAGTCCTTGAACTGCTCTGGAGAGATCTCTCCAAGCCCCTTGAATCGCGTGACCAGCGCTCGCTTGCCCAGCTTCTTCAGTGCAGCCTGCTTCTGAGCCTCATTGTAGCAGTAGATGTTTGTCACAAGTTCTTCGGCAGATGCCTCCTCTGCAGTCTTCTTGGTACGGCCCTTCTTCTTAGCAGGAGTGCTTGTCATAAAGTTGTCTGACTTCTTGTGCTCCTTGGGCAAGAAGACGCGGAAGAGCGGAGTCTCGAGGATGAAGACATGCCCACGACGCACCAGCTCGGGGAAGAACTGTAGGAAGAAAGTAATCAGCAGTAGACGGATATGCATCCCGTCGTCATCAGCATCGGTAGCGATGATGATGCGATTGTAGCGTAGTCCGTCGAGACCATCCTCGATATTGAGAGCAGCCTGAAGGAGGTTGAACTCTTCATTCTCATACACCACCTTCTTACTCTGGCCATAGCAGTTGAGGGGCTTACCTCGGAGACTGAAGACGGCCTGATACTTGGGGTCACGACACGTGGTAATGGAGCCACTAGCCGAGTTACCCTCCGTGATAAAGAGGCTGGTACGCTCAGGCTCCTTGGCCTTAGGGTCATTGAAGTGAATCGTACAGTCACGAAGCTTCTTGTTGTGAAGACTGGCCTTCTTAGCTCGCTCGCGTGCAAGCTTTGCTACACCACTGAGAGACTTACGCTCACGTTCACTCTCCTGGATCTTCTGCAGCATGATGGCAGCATCCTCGGGGTGGATATGGAGATAGTTATCCAGCTCCTTACCAAGGAAGTCATTGAGGAACTTCTGGATACTTCGCCCTTCAGGCTCCATATCCTTTGACCCAAGCTTTGTCTTAGTCTGGCTCTCGAAGACGGGCTCCTCGATTTTGATGCTGATGGCAGCTGCCATCCCATAGCGAATGTCACGGTAGTCGAAGTTCTTCCCAAAGAAGTCCTTGATGACACGAGCTACGGCTTCCTTGAAGGCCGAGAGGTGCGTACCTCCCTGTGTAGTATTCTGACCGTTGACAAAGCTATAGAAGTCCTCCCCTACCTGCGAGGTATGGGTCACGACGATCTCGACGTCGTCCTCCTTGAGGTGGATGATGGGGTACAGGGGCTCCTCGGTGATGTTCTCCTCGAGGAGGTCTGCTAAACCACGCTTCGAGAGATAGCGCTTGCCATTATAGATGAGAGCAAGACCTGCATTGAGGAAGGAGTAGTTCTTCACCATCGTCTCGACAAACTCATCCTTGTACTCGTAGTCACGGAAGAGGTCAGCATCGGGACGGAAGACGACTCGCGTGCCCGACGGCTCATCGGAGGGAACAGCCTCGGTCTCCTCTAAAAGCTTGGCATGGGAATAGCGAACAGTCTTCGTCAGACCTTCACGCCAGACGGTGATCTCACAGTGAATGGAGAGAGCATTAACAGCCTTGATACCGACACCATTAAGCCCGACAGACTTCTTGAAGGCCTTAGAATCAATCTTCCCCCCAGTGTTCATCTTGCTCGTGGCATCGATGAGCTTACCGAGAGGGATACCACGCCCGTAGTCACGCACAGTCACCTGACCGTCACGGATAGTGATCTCGACCTTCTTACCAGCCCCCATGACATACTCGTCGATCGAGTTGTCAAGGACTTCCTTCAACAGGACATAGATACCGTCATCGGAATGGGAGCCATCTCCAAGCTTCCCGATATACATCCCTGGACGGCGACGAATATGCTCGTCCCACTCCAGGGTCTTGATGTCACTGTCGTTGTAGTCTACTGTCGTCTGTTCTAAAAGAGTCATGTGGTTGTAACGTCCGTCGTTGTTTTGCAGGTCAAAGATAGCAAAAAGCCCGCAGGAAACCGCCTGCGAGCTTATATAATACCCTCTAATATAGCCCTATGTCAACATATTCTCCACGACCTTCCCCATAAGCCTGCCCACTCAGGGTAACTACGCTACGTATAGCCTTGGAAGGCTGGTGCCACTTCGCAGACCTACCGCACGCTCTATCCGATCCTTACGGACGATATCCAGGCGAATCCCGAGCAACTCAAGCAGAACACGGGTACTAATCCTGAGTAGGGCGCACTTCGCACCATCCGGATCTATCACCCCACTCGGGCGATCCATATAGAAGGCTTCCCTTGGGCTCCCACTGTGGAGCTCGAGGGCAAGCGGTTCTATATCATCTTCTTGCATACCGATGTGTGGTTGCCTATGGAAGGGAATGGTATGAACCTATATTGGTCATCGGGCTGACCTATATAGGTTGCTCTTCCGACCAATATAGGTCACGACGCGAACCTATATAGGTTGACTCAGTGACCAATATAGGTCGGTAGCACCTCCCCTCTCTCGTATATGCCATACAGGGTAAGACTGCCCTCTCTTAGTGAAGCGAGATCCGAACGACTACTGGTCTGTATGCGAAACAACTATTCGTTTGGGGGTCAAACTACTATTGGTTCACTATCCAAACTACTATTGCTTCGAGCGCGGAGCACTACTGATTTGAGTGCGAACAACTATTGCTCTATGCTTGACATCTCTATTGCTTCGCTCCTTGGTCTTGAAAAAGTAAGGCTTGCGCCTTGATGTGGGAGCGCTACACACCCACGGCATAGATATTGGATGTATCACCGATATTGCTTACCTTTGCAACGCTTTAGAGTGCCTCCTGCAATATGGACACGCTAAAAGCTTAGGTAGAATCAGTAGCTCAGTCGGTAGAGCACATCCCTTTTAAGGATGGGGTCCTGGGTTCGAACCCCAGCTGATTCACAGTGGGGATGTCGCAAGGCATCCCCACACTCTTTTATAAAGCATGCGCCCCTCAAAACCTCTGCTGAGGTCTTGAGGGGCGTATGCTTCATCGGGGAGGGAGTATCAGTCTCCGGCATGTGAAGCTCCTGTCTGTGGGACGTACTTACGCTTGCCACTATACTCCGTAATGTCAATACGAATGATCTCCGTCCGATGGAAGGACTTCTCCACATATACCTTTCCCAGCTCCATATCATTAGGCGATAGCTTCTCCAAGAGAAGATGAAGCGCATGCCGGCGCTCCTCCTCGCTGAGATCAATATGTGCAGTCCCTCGGAGGATGACGCTCTCATACTCGGTAGTAAACTTACTCGGAAGGAGATTCACGCGTCCGACAATACAGAGGGAGACCTCAGCATGACCAGCACGTATAGCACGGAGCTTCTTTCCCTCAGGGGCACAGTGGACATAGATGCAGTCTCCACCATCCCAGATATGATTGATGGGGAAGCCGTAGGGCTTACCCTCTTCATCGATCATCGAGAGGACACAGTACTCGCTCTCACGGAGTAGCTCCAGAGCACGCTCTTCATTAAGCAGGCGATCACGACGCCGTACATCAGCATTATTATACTTCATCATCAGATATATCACTGGGCACAAATTGTAAAGACGACTGGAGAGTGGAGGCACCCTACTCTACCCTCTCAGATTTACGAAAAACTATCTCGACAGTATCAGCTTTCCTTCATTCTCCAAGAGCAAACCACTCTGCTGTAATTGCTCAAGAGCGTAGGAGAAGGCAGCATCAACATTAGCTCCACGGCGAGAGAATCCCATGCGCTTCGCAGCAATAAGGGTCGCTGCATCAGGGGCGATCGACACATTCTGCTTCACCACTTCGAGGAGGACCTCCATCAGTTCGACCGAAGGGATCTCTTCTATTGAACGCCTTGTCACCACGGTATTGGGGCGGTAGCCCTTCCACTGCCCGCAGTCTTCCTGTGTAAGCCAAAGAGTCCGACCATCACGGTCAGAGACAGCGAAGAACATCGGTAAGAGGGCATCCACTATCCCCGTAATCGTCGAGCTAACTCGCGCAAAGGACTTGAAGGCCGCCACACGCTTCGAGAGGAGCGAATAGGTAATAGGCTGCTCTCGGGCTACGACCTCACGGACGAAGTCCTCCAGAGAAGTGCTGGTATAGCTATCGGTAGCGGGGTACTCCAGCGCCTCAGAAGAGCTTATCGGCTCAGCGATCAGATCTGCCTCAGTGATAGCGAAGGGAGAAGATACTGCTGTAGACTGCTGCTTCAGAGGGTGCTCTGGGAGCGACTTCAGTCGGGCAAGGATGCGCTCTATGACGAGGTCAGGCTGGCGGAACCAGTCCGGACTCCATACACGCATCACCTCCCAGTCGAGGCTCCCGAGTACGCTCGGCTGCACGACCTCACGATCTCGAGTCGTCTGAGTACGTCGGTAGGCTTCTCCATCGATCAAGATCCCTAAGCGATAGTAATCTGGTGCACTGGGCAAGGCTACAGCAAGATTGACCTTGAAGTTCGAGCGTCCCAGCTGAGTCATCGCAGAATAGCCAGCCTTCTGTAAGCGATCAGCTATCTGCTCGGCGATAATGCGGTCGGCAGAGTCCATATCAGGCTGAGGGCGCCGTACGAGCGTCTGTCGCTCAGCATACTCGAGGAAGTGCTTCAAGCCCTCTACGCCCTTAGCCTTCGTGCGGCGCAGATCGATCTGATCACTGGTCATCGTGGAGAAGACCAGCATTTCACAGCGAGCGCGACTGACAGCTACATTGAGGCGACGCTCACCCCCTGCCTTATTCAACGGACCAAAGTTCATACTGACCTGCCCCGTAGCATCTGCACCATAGCCGATAGAGAAGAGGATGACATCACGCTCATCACCCTGCACATTCTCAAGGTTCTTGATGAAGATAGGCTCATAGAGCTGGTCAGCCAACTCTTGTAGCGAGGTATCACGAGCCATACGCTCGGTCAGCGTATCTTCAATAAGATTCTGCTGTGCGGCACTGAAAGCCACTATACCCATACTCTCCCCTCTCAAGCTATCATCACGCAGACGACGGCATACCTCATGGACGATCGCCTCAGCTTCGGCCTTATTCTGTCGGGTCTTCCCCTTATCATAGGTCCCCTTTATGTGAATGAATCGCACCTTCGTCGCTTGGTCATCCACAGAGGGGAAGGTAATGAGTTCCCCATCATAGTACTCATGGTTACTGAAGGCGATAAGGCTCTCGTGGCGGGAGCGGTAGTGCCAATTCAGCTGTAGCGAAGGTAGACTGAGAGCCTGGCAGTCCTGCAGGATGCTCTCCAAGTCATCGAGACTCTCCTCTTCTTCCTCGACGGAGTTCGTACTGAAGAAGCTCGTTGGAGGCATCTGCTTGGGGTCTCCTACCACGATGAGGGCATTCCCTCGAGCTATAGCTCCTACAGCTTCACTGGTCGGCATCTGAGAGGCTTCGTCGAAGACCACTAAGTCGTACTTCTCCGCCCCTAAGTCTATGTACTGTGCCACCGACATAGGGCTCATCAGCATACAAGGACAGAGGCGCGGTAGAAGGTTAGGGATATCATCCAGCAGCTGGCGAATTGAAGTACCTCGCCCTCCATTGGCTATATTACGATTGAGGCGCCCGATCTCCGAGCTATTATCTATGTCCTCGTAGATATGGGGAAGCTGATTGGACAAGCGAGCATAGAGCATCTTCTTCGACAGCTCTTGGAACTCTGCAGTCAACTCCTTGTAGCGCTGCACCTGCTGGTCAAAAAGCTCACCCTCAAACGTGCAGAGGAGCTCACTCCGAGCTATCTTCTGCTCGGCTAAGGCACGATAAAGTCCCTTAAAGAAGGCTTGCATAAGCTGCGCTGCATCTACTCGCTTCGCCTCCACCTCGCGAATCACAATATCAAGGCCCTGCGAGGAAAGTTCGCCTCGCAACTGTATCCAGCTATACCACTTCCCGACTAGCCCCTGATGAGTCTGCCAGCGAGAGAAGCACGAAGAGAGCGCCACAGAGAAGGAGCTATCGGAAGGGAACTGATACGATACCCAGGGCTCTGCCTCCTCTATATACTGCGACCACTCACCGGAGAGAGCATCGAGCCCTCGGAGCTGATGCTTTAGCTCTTCAGTGAAAGCAGGCTTAATGGACTCTCGGATAGCGGAGACTGAGAGCTGTAGCCCCTCAGCAAAAGCCTCTACAGCCTTCACCAAACGAGGGAGGTAATCCAAGAGGCTTCCCAGCTCCGTAGTAGAGAGGCTACGTCCCAAAAGCTGGTGTATCCCTCCGCTCTCTCCCGCACAGTGCTTAACCTCTTTCTGATACTCAAGCACACGCTCCAGACACCCTGCTACTGTCTGAGCTTGCAGCTTCTCACTGTAGAAGCGCATCTTCTTGAGGTAGCTACGAGAGGCAAAGAAGCGAGGTAAGAACCAAGAGTCTTCAATTGCCTTCCACTCCTGCAGGAGGCTCAGTGCATCTATCTCTAAGAACTCCTCCCGGCAGTCAGCCGTGAGCATAGCACGGAGTTCATCACGATGCGTCATATGCTCCCAGCTCGAGCGCAACTGGGCTATCTGATGCTCATCAAATGCAATAGCGGCGACAGATGAGTGCATCAGTGGAGAGGCTGAGATCTCTGAGAGGAGGTCTATACCAAGATGTAGACTTCGCTCACTATCCTCCAGATCTGCGCCAAAGATCTCCGTAAGGAGAATACGCGCACGCTGTATGCATCCTGTAAGAGTCACACCTTCGTCAAGGAGACGTGCTAAGGTCTGCGGCTCTTGGATGCAGGCAAGTGTGGGCCATAGTCCAACCAGAGGATGCTCCGAGGGCTGCCCTGCGACATTGAGTACTGCGGGGAGCTTGCTACCGAGTAGCTCTTCGCAGTGCGTGATAAATTCCCCATCAAGATGTGCCAGTTGCTCGTTCAATGCGACCTCAAGAGGCTCTACCTCATACGACTCATAGCGCGATATACATTCGTAGAGGGAGAGCTTGGCTCCCTCGCGATCCTCATGAAGACTCTCCATATACTGGATCAGCAGCGTACGACGCTCGTAGAGCTTCTGAGCTATGGTGTCATACTCCTCTGGCTCTCGGATCTTAGCAGCATGCAGAGCTTTATCCAGCTGCTCCAAGACATGCTTCTTTGTCACCTTGTTGGAGTGAAGCTCAAGGCAGAAGGGATCAAGACCGATCTTCTCAAGTCGGCTCTGCACCACGCTGAGAGCAGCCATCTTCTCGGCTACGAAGAGCACTCGCCGCCCCTGGTACAGCGCATTGGCGATGAGGTTCGTGATCGTCTGTGACTTCCCCGTACCCGGAGGACCATAGAGTATGAAGGAGGAGCCACGCCCGGCCTCCAAGACAGCAGATAGCTGTGACGAGTCTACGGGGACAGGTAGAGCAATGCTCCCAGGAGTCAGATGCTTATCCTCCTCTGCCAAGTTCGTCTGCAGAGACTGAGGTTGCCACTGGAGCGAACCACTGACGAGGCTGGCGACGACAGGATGCGAGAGAAGCTCCTCACGGTGATTATGAATATCGTGCCACATCAGGTACTTATTGAAGGAGAATGCCCCAAGGACACACTCCTCCTCTACATCCCACTTACTCTGCTCTCGGAGAGCGTCTCGGACTTGTGCAAAGATGAGAGGCACATCGACACCATGCTCATCACGGGGAAGGGGATCAATCCCCTTGATGCGTATGCCGTAGGTCTGGCGGATATATTCGATGAGGGTGATATTGAGTGAGATCTCCTCATCTCGCTTGCGGATATAGTAGCGCCCACGCTTGTAGATGAGATCCACGGGTAGGAGAAGAAGTGGAGCATAGCGTGCTCGAGGGCTATTCTTCTTCTCATACCAGCGAAGGAGACCAATCGCCAGATAGAGCGGATTAGCCCCCGTCTCTTCCCTCGTCGTACGAGCATGACGATAGATATTCTTGAGGATCAACTGTGTCTCATCCTCAGCGTAGTAGGTATGTAAGAGCTTCTGCCTCGTGATATCATTTAGGATCAGCGGCTCCAGAGAGCTAATCATACTGGAGCGAAGTAAGCGCTCTTCTCTATCTACTCGTACGACTCCCTCAGGAATAGGATGGATGCAGTACTCCGTATTCTCCTGCAAGTAGTCCTCTATCGAAGCGACATCGAAGGTGATGAACTGTATGGCACGGCTACGGACAGAGAGATTGAGGAAATTGTTGCGCAGGGAGAAGTCCAAGAGCTTCCGCTCCCAGATATCAAGCTTATTGACCTCCGTCTTATCGTCATAGGCACGATCCAAATCATATCGAGTGCGATGGGTAGCCTCGATGGCACAGGCCGTATGCTTAGGAGCTTCCTCGGGAGCTAGCTTCCACATACCGCCCTCACTGAGGCGAGTTGGTAGCGAGATAATACCCTCCAAGCGACAGCGAGCTAGGTCAATGAACATCTGAAACTCATTATCCCTCTTGAGATGCTGCCGAGCGATCTCCTGTGCATGCTCAAAGGACGCATAGTCCTTAGTAAGCTCCGTACACTCAAGTACAAGCATCTCGGAGATCCCCTCAGAGCAGACCTTCTCTAAGAAAGAAGCATCATCACAGATGCTCTGACGGTAACACACTTCACTGAGCCAAACACCGAGGAAGGCATGCCCACGCATAATCACTACCCCACTATTGATCCCAACCGCCTCCAGTACAGAGGCCATCAAGAGGGTCAGCTCAATACAGTTCCCCTGATGACTCTCAAGGACCTGATCTGCGAGCGTGATGCGCTGCCCGATAGCCTCATAGCTGGCAGGCACTGCGCGGTAGATAATCCCCTCTTGATGGAGTGCAGCAAAGATGGCACTAACTTGCTCAACGACCGTATTGGGGTCTCCATCTTGATACTCGACAAAGGCACTTGCCCCTGTCATCTGCTTGAGGAGAACTGATGCCTTGACGACCATCCGCCCTACAGCAGGCTGATTGGGCACCACAAAAGAGGCCAGACACTGTGGAAGGATCTGAGTCCCCAGCCATTGATCAAATGCCATCAACTCCAGGTCATACTCCCGCGAAAGCAAGACTTCTTCTCCGCTATAGATCTGTACAGTGAAGGAGGAGATGACGCGCTCTGAGAGCTCAAGCAAAGCATCAGCCTTGGGGAGAACAGCGACATCAGAGATACGTACCGTGCTCCCACGATCAATGCGACTATATATAGCAGAGCGCTGCTCTTGGACAAAGCGCCCCCCAATAGAGACACTGATATCCAGCAGGTCTTCCTCACCGACATTCGCGAGCTCTATACTGCTGCAGACTGGGATATGGTTGTGTAGGAGTGCGTAATTGACATTCTTGATATAGTCAATATGTAGCTCTATCATCATTGTAGGGGTCGTTAGTCAGGTAGATATGGGAAGGCAAAAGATAATGCCTCTCACCGCTATAACACTCAAAGGTAGCTATATTTCAGAAGGTAGCTACATAGAGAAATCTCCGTCTTTCCTCCAAGAAGAAGCCTCCCCTCAGAAGTGCAGTAGCTGAGAGAAATAGCTCAACAGAAAGCACTACTATGAAGTCGGGAAAGTAACCAGTACTGGTCCGAGAGGTGACTAGTACTGCTCCACTCGCTGACCAGTACTGGTCGATATACCCAACCAGTACTGCTTACTTCAGCGACCAGTACTGGTCGCAAAAGGAACTAGCTGAGGGAGGGTCATCGCATAGTCTTACATCTCCTATTTATCCATCAGATAATCTCAGCCAGCTATCTCTATAGCCCACTTCATAGCATCGCCTGAGAAAGATGCTTTCCCCTGCCCTCGGCAAAAAAGAAGCCTCCCCACCGCTTCATACAAAAGCAGTGAGGAGGCTTGTCTTATCAGAGCATAGAGCTACAAAGAGCTCTACGAGAAGTTACTTCTTCTTAGCGGGGAGGTGAATAGCCAGACCCAGAGCGTCAGCGATAGCTTCATAGAGAGCTTCGGAGTAGGTGGGGTGCCCGTAGATCGTAGCGATGACTTCCTCAGCGGTAGCTTCCATCTCCATAATCAGCGAAGCCTGGCTGATCATTTCAGCAGCCATAGCACCGATGATGTGGATACCGAGGATCTCACCGTACTTGTTGTCGAGGACAACCTTGACGAAGCCTTCCGTTTCACCAGAAGCGAGTGCACGACCGTTAGCTGCGAAGGCGAACTTACCGATGCGGACATCTCCATACTTCTCACGTGCCTGGTCTTCGGTCAGACCGACCATAGCGACCTCGGGGCGCGTATAGACTACAGAAGGAGCGGAGAGCATCTTGAGTGCACGTTCGTTGCCCTGCAGAGCGTTCTCAGCAGCGACCTCACCCATACGGAATGCCGTGTGAGCAAGCATCTTCAGACCGTTGACGTCACCAGGAGCATAGATGCCCTTGACGCTGGTCTCCATAAACTTGTCGACCTTGATACGACCGCGCTCGATCTCGAATTCGATCTCACCGACACCTTCGAGGTCAGGTACACGCCCGATAGAGAGCAGAGCCTTTTCAGCTTCGATAGCCGTACCATCCTTGAGGATAGCAACGAGCTTGCCCGAGCGGTCTTCGATCTTTTCGATAGCAGCACCAGTCAGGATCTTGATACCACGCTTTTCGAGTTCGCTACGGAGCGTCTTAGAGACTTCCTTATCGAGAGCAGGGATGATGTAGTCAGCCATCTCGATGATCGTCACCTTCGTACCGAGGGATACGAGGGCTTCAGCCATTTCGACACCGATGACACCACCGCCGATGACGACGAGGCTTTCGGGACGCTCTTCGAGGCTGAGGATATCGTCACTGGTCAGGACTGCAGGATGATCGAGACCAGGGATAGGCAGACGACCTACCTTAGAGCCACCAGCGAGGATGATCTTATCAGCCTTGATGATGTCCTTACCATCGACGACGACGTCCTTGTCACGGTTGATCTTACCGACACCGCGGAAGACTTCTACACCGTTGCTCTTGAGGAGTGAGTAGACACCGCCCGTGAGCTTCTTCACTACGCTGTTCTTGTAAGAGACAAGCTTCTTCATATCGACAGAGAAGCTGGTGTCAGCGAAGTTGATACCACGAGCTGCAGCCTGTGCTACACCGTCGAGGATCTCAGCATTGCGGAGGAACGTCTTGGTAGGGATACAACCCTTGTTGAGGCAGGTACCACCAAACTCAGCCTTCTCAACGATAGCGACCTTTGCACCGAGCTGTGCTGCACGGATAGCAGCTACGTAACCAGCAGGGCCACCACCGATGACGCAGAGGTGGTAAGAGCCTTCGAGATGTACCAGAGGAAGTGCAGCACCTTCGTGCTTAGGACCTTCCTGCTTTTCAGGTACGATCTCATCCTTCGTGCGGACGGTCTCAAGGCTTTCGCCAGCTTCACCGATGTAGCCAATGACTTCGGCGATGGGTACCGTCTCACCTGCCTGGTGAGTAATCTTGAGGAGCACACCCGAAGCTTCAGCTTCGAGCTCCATGCTCGTCTTGTCGGTCATGATTTCGAGGAGGACTTCACCAGCCTGTACGGGGTCTCCCTCGTTCTTGCGCCAGCTGACGATCTCACCTTCGGTCATATCTAAGCCCGTCTTGGGCATAATGATCTCTGTTGCCATATCTATTTAGGATCTTCTTTTGTGGTTCGAGTGGTTGATTTAAACGAGGAGAGGGAGTGGAGACTCCAGGGTAGCCTTCAGCTCCTGCATAAACTTAGCTGCACCAAGACCGTTGATGACACGGTGGTCGCTGGTCAAGCTCATCTTCATAATGGGGCGGATGACGACCTCGCCGTTGCGTACGACGGGCATTTCCTTAGTCCCTGCGATGGAGAGGATAGCGGAGTTAGGCTGGTTGATGATCGAGGTGAAGGACTCGACTCCATACATACCCAGGTTGGAGATGGTGAAGGTGCTACCTTCCTGATCCTGTGGGGTAAGCTTCTTGCCAACAGCACGCTCGGTAATATCCTTGAGACGAAGCATCAAGTCTACGAGGCCAAGCTTCTCTGCCCTATGAACGACAGGAACAAGAAGGCCTTCATCCATACCGACCGCCATAGCGAGGTTCACATAGTTGTGAAGCTCGATCTGTGAGCCATCTGCAGAAAGTGAAGCATTGATATAAGGGTGATTCATCAGCGTGCGCACGACAGCGATGGAGATGATATCCGTGACAGTGAGCTTCTTGCCTGTCTTCTCCTTGATAGGCTCGAGGAGCTGCTTGCGGAGCTTCGTAGCTTCGTACATATCCACCTCATAGTTCAAGACGAAGGTAGGAGCTGAGAAATAGCTATCTGCCATACGCTTAGCGATGACACGACGCATCATGTTCATCGGTACGATCTCGACTTCACCTGGAGCGGCAGCGGTTGCAGAGGCAGCAGGAGCTTGAGCTGAAGCAGCGGGAGTGGCTGCCGGTGCTGCAGCGGGAGCGGCGGCAGGAGCAGCGGGCTTATCCAGCGTGAAGGGATCGATGATCCCCTCGAGGTTGGGGTAATAGCGATCTCCAAGGACAGCAGCTACATCAGATCGCGTGATCTTCCCACGGAAGCCCGTCCCCTTAATCGTAGAGGTATCAATGCCAAAGGCATCAGCGATCTTCTTAGCCAGAGGAGTGATGCCACCTGCCTTCTCGTAGCTGAATTCAGCTACGTCCTCAGCGTGGATACGCCCCTTGTAGCCAGAGCCTGCGATCGCATTCAGGTCGACTCCCATGCGGTGAGCCAATGAGCGAGCTGCAGGTGTGGCTCTTAGTTTATCATTTCCCATATTTAGATTATTCTTATGACGTATAGCCCTCACCTGTGATTGGGGTAGAGGGCTATACGCGGATAGTATCTTCGTGTGCGACGATTAGCGCTTGTCGTAGAGGCGCTCGATATACTTCAGGATGCGATCAACATCGGGGAGCATAGCGACCTCGAGAGAGTGGTTGTAAGGCGTAGGGATATCCTCAGCGGCCAGACGCAGGATGCGGCTATCGAGATAGTCGAAGGCACCGCTCTCGGCGATAGAAGCTGCGATCTCACCGAGGAAACCACCCGTCTTGTGAGCATCGTTTACGAGGAGTACACGACCTGTCTTGCGGACAGACTCAATGATCGTCTCACGATCCAGCGGAGCCAGCGTCATGAGGTCAACCACTTCGACCTCGATGCCCTTCTCAGCAGCCTTGTCAGCAGCCTTGAGGACGCGCTCCAGCATACGACCGTAGGTAACCACGGTGACGTCCTTACCGACGCGCTTGATATCAGCCTTGCCAATAGGCAGGACAAAGTCAGGAGAGGTAGGTACCTCACCCTTCATGTTGTACTGAGCCTTGTACTCAAGGAAGATCACAGGGTTGTTGTCACGGATAGCGGCCTTCAGCAGACCCTTGACATCTGCAGGGGTACCTGGAGCTACGACCTTGAGACCTGGGATGTGGCAAAACCATGATTCGAGGCTCTGAGAGTGCTGAGCAGCAGAGCCCAGACCCGAGCCAGCAGCGCAGCGGAAGACAACGGGCACAGAACCCTTACCACCGTACATATAGCGGGTCTTAGCGGCCTGGTTCACGATGTTGTCCATCATGTACACGATGAAGTCCATGAAGGTCACGTCGACGATAGGGCGCATCCCCGTCAGAGCAGCACCGACAGCACAACCTGAGATAGCGTTCTCGGAGATAGGCGTATCACGTACACGCTCGCTACCGAATTCCTCCAGCATACCGACTGAGGTACCGAAGTCGCCACCATAGACGCCGACATCTTCACCGATAAGGAAGACGTTCTCATCGCGACGCATCTCTTCGCTCATCGCTTCGATGATGGCGTCACGCACGGACATCACCTTTGTTTCTTGTCCTTCTATCATAATAGTCTATTCTTTTTCTTAGGGTTAGTGAAGAGCAGTGGCCTATTCGGTGAAGATATCTTCGAAGGCCGACTCAGGAGAGGGCTCGGGACCCTTGCGACCGTACTCTACGGCAGCGTCAATGGCCTTGTGGCTTGCAGCTTCGATAGCATCGAGCTCCTCAGCCTTGGCAAGCTTCTTATCAAGCAGGTAGTTACGGAACTTGAGGATAGGATCCTTCTTCTTCCACTCGTCTACCTCTTCCTTAGTACGATACTTACCAGGGTCAGAGGTCGAGTGACCATACCAACGGTAGGAGATGGCTTCGACGAGGACAGGGCCCTTGCCAGCGCGTACATCCTTGATCACCTTGTCCATCGTCTCGCGTACAGCTAAGAGGTCATTACCATCTTCGATGAAGACGCCAGGGACACCATAGGCAGCAGCACGCTCATAGACGTGCTTCGTACGCATCACAGAGCTGATAGGCGTAGAGATACCATAGCCGTTGTTGATACAATAGAAGATTACGGGGAGATTCCAGATGGCTGCCATGTTCAGCGTTTCATGGAAAGAACCTTCATTAGTAGCGCCGTCACCGAAGCAGCATACGACGATCTTGCCCGTGTTCTTCATCTTCTGAGTGAGGGCTGCACCGATAGCGATACCCATACCGCCACCGACGATCCCATTGGCGCCGAGGTTACCGGCATCGACATCAGCGATGTGCATCGAGCCGCCCTTACCCTTACAGACACCGTTTGCCTTACCCATGATCTCAGCCATCATACCATTCAGGTCAATGCCCATAGCGATACTCTGACCGTGGCCACGGTGATTGGAGGTAATGAGGTCGCCCTTCTCCAGACCAGCGATAGCACCGACGTTAGCGGCTTCTTCGCCCACGGAGAAGTGCGTCATACCAGGGACTTCCCCACGACGCACCAGCTGGTTGACCTTGTTGTCGAAGTTGCGGATGTCCTCCATCATACGGTACATCTCCAGCAGTTCTTCTTTCTTGAGTTTAGCCATAACTGTATTCTATTTAGATACTTATTTGATCTTCTATTTCTGCAGCGCCTCGGCAGCACTTCCATCTTAGCATTCAGGAGGAGCACTACTATAGGCTTATGCGTCGTGATTCTGGAGCATCTTTATGCTCTAATAAGGGAAAATAATCCGCATTAACCCTCCGTATTGTCATATTGACTATGCAAAGATATGCATTACGCATAAATCCCATCACACCGCAGCCCCTTCAGACGAGTTTTCACCGCTCCTCGGACCCTATTTTAAGAGAATTTGCATCTTATTTTGAGGCCCAAACGAGGCTTTTAGCAAGTCAATCAAGAGTCAGAAATGCGACTTTCAATTAGAAAACATAAAGAGAATCAGATGGTTCACTCACTAACCACACATTTTAATAAGCTTGAGCTATTCCTTCATTTATCCTATCAATAGCTGCAACTTTAAATAGAGACTGTTGCCTTAGAATCCTGCCCTCTATTTAGCGTGCTAAGGCACCGTGCACCCAGCTCCCCGATATGCCTCTCCGAAGTGATACACAAGCCCTTCGCCTTATCGCGAGTATTCTTCTTATCC
>ERZ773027.433-NODE-433-length-26526-cov-3.559707_pt1 | contig 26526 bp, 25 predicted proteins | sample MGYA00511032_ERZ773027 | MGnify/ENA primary metagenome ERZ773027 (study PRJEB29015, sample SAMEA2738138) | human oral metagenome | biome: human oral; feature: human-associated habitat; material: saliva | place: China | collected 2190 ... | reverse complement strand
TCCTTTTCTGAAGTTTCCATACGGTCGTTTACAACAATGCTCCCCTTTATTCCGAGGGTCAGTCCTGCACCTTCGGCAAGTTTTGAGTCGGGAGTAACTCCTATTGCAAGAATAACCATATCCGACTTAATAGGAACATCATTTTCTATAAGTGTATTTATACCGTCTCCGGCACTTTCAAATCCTGCCACGGTACTTCCCAGCTTCAGCTTTGCACCATGCTTCTTAAACAGTGAATGAACTTCTGACACCATATCACTGTCAAGCAGATGGAAAATCTGTTTCGGTCTTTGCACTATTGTAACTTCAATACCCATCTCAATCAGGTTCTCCGCCATTTCAAGGCTTATAAACCCTCCACCTGCAAGAACAGCTGTCTTAGGCTTCTCACGCATTACAAAATCTTTTATCTTAAACGTATCCTCAACGGTTCTGAGGGTAAAAACTTTATCCATATCCACCCCTGAAAGTTTAGGCATGGTAGGTCTTGCTCCCGGCGAAAGAATGAGCTTATCGTATTTTTCCGTATACACTCGCCCTGTCTGAAGATCTTTAACCTCTACGCTCTTATTGTCTTTGTCTATAGCGATAACTTCGTTGTTAACCCTAACGTCAACATTAAATCTATTTTTAAAGCCTTCCGGACTCTGTAATGTCAACTCCTTCTTGTCAGTAATAACATCTCCGATATAATACGGAAGTCCGCAGTTAGCATAAGAAACATAACCTGATTTTTCAAAAACTATTATTTCGGCACTTTCACTCAACCTGCGGATTCTGGCTGCCGCCGTTGCACCTCCTGCAACTCCTCCAACAATTAAAATCTTCATAAATTACCTCTCTATCTCTCCCTTGTACGATGCGATTCCTCCAATATTGGTCACTGCTTTGTATCCCATACCTACCAGGGTATTCACAGCTCTGCCGCTTCGTGCACCGCTTAAACAATATAAAAACAACGGAGTGTCCTTATTCGCATATTTTTTAATATCCTTCAGCCTCTGTAAAGGGATATTCACACTCCCCGGAATGTGTCCCTGTCTAAATTCACCATCACCTCTGACATCGATTAAAAGTGCACCTTCTGTGTCCTTAAACTGCTGAATCCCGTCGTTAATATTCGTTCCTCTGAAAAAATCAAATAAACCCATAGTTTCCTCCTAATTTTATGCTTACCGTCTCTCTATTAAGTTTCGCTTTTTAACTGCGAAAAGAGTTATCTTTTCGGTTCTTTCTTAATTTCGCAAGTTGAAAGAGTAATTATTATGTATTGATATTATCAAAGGAATTTCCCATTGTATGTGACTGAATCACAGATAACTTTTTAATTTTTCAAAGTCGGTTATCTCTACTTTGCCCCTCTTCAGAGCAACCACCCCTTCATCCGCAAAATATTTTAAGATTCTGGTGACCACCTCTCTGGCGCTTCCAATATATCTGGCGATTTCATCATGGGTATAGGACAGAATTTTAGTATCGGATTTTTTTATCTCTTCCCACAGGAAATGTGCCACTCTCTTATCAGCTCCCATAAAAAGAATTTGCTGCATAGTCCATATCACATCCGTAAATCTTTCATTTGCCGTCCGTGTAAGGAAAAGTTCTACCACAGGATTTCTCTCAATAATTTTGTTCAGTATATTCGTTGGGATTACAAGCATATCAGAATCTTCTGCAGCCTGAATTATCACTTCAAAGGTTATTGCATCAAGCAGACATGCAGCTGACAAAACACAGTTTTCACCTGCCCTGAGTCTGTAAAGAGTAACTTCTCTTCCCTCTTCAGAAACTATATAGGTTCTAAGCTGCCCGGATAACAGAATCATAGCACCTTGACACCCCTCAAAATCTCTGTTTACAACCATTCCTTTATCAAATTTCTGCCTTGTTATTTGCGATAGAATCAAATCTCTATCCGATAGGCTCAAGTCTTCCCAAAAGGGTAATCTGCTTTCTATTATCTCCTTTATATCAAAGTTGTTTTCCATAAGAACCTCTTTTTGATCTATCATTTTCATATTCCGATACCATTTCATTTTTGGCTTTCAATGAAATTAAAAACCGATGACTCTGTAAAATCTCCAACGATTAAAGTTTACCCTTAATCATGGAAACCCAAACAAATAAGTCACCGGTCTTGGTTTTGTACATTAAATCATACGACTTTCCATATGTTTACTCTCTGCCCCATTCTTTTACTCTAGGTTTTCTGCGTTGCTCCTCAGGAATATGTTCATCATGATTCCAATCCAGAATTTCAGCTTCCATTGTTTCAGGATCTGCACTAACCAAACTATAACTCGCATTTGAAAGAGGTCTGTCCCAAATCTCGTCTATGCTGATTCCTGCTATCCTGAGTAAAATCATGGACAAACAAACCATGTGGGCTACTGCCAATATGGTCTTCCCCTCATTTTCTCTGATAAGCTTCCAAAAAGCCCTCACAGCTCTTTCCTGCACGCCTTGAAAGCTTTCGCCATTTTGAATAAAAAGTTCAGTCGGCTTATTTGTCCATAGTTCATGCTGACCGGGGAATTTTTCTTCAATTTCAGCCGCTGTAAGCCCTTCCCAATCTCCTGCGTTCTGCTCATGAAGTTCATCCTCAGTTATAAGCTCTATGCCATGCCCCTCCAAGATAATCCGGGCTGTTTCCTGTGCTCTGGAAAGCGGACTTGCAAAAGCAACATCTATTTTTATATCTTTTAGTGCCTCATGGGCATACATAGCCTGTCTTCTGCCAAGCTCATTCAAAGGAATATCCGTCATTCCCTGAAATTTTCTTGCCTTATTCCAATTCGTTTCACCGTGTCTCACTAAAAATATCTCTGTTTTCAATCTATTCCCTTTCTATACCGGATGCTGATAATACTGCAATGTTTCTATTTCTGATATTGAAAGCTGCCCGCCTCTTTATATCAACACCAAGTAAAATTGTTATTTACTTTCCATCACCGTCTCAGAAGTTTTAACTGTTACTGTTGTATACGGTGCCACCGACTTTGTAATGAAGGCGTTTCCTCCGATTATCGAGCCTTTGCCTATAACCGTATCTCCTCCCAAAATCGAAGCTCCGGAATACAGTGTAACTTCATCTTCAATGGTAGGGTGTCTGCGAGTTCCACGAAGCTTCTGCCCCTCCTTTGTGGATAAAGCCCCTATGGTAACTCCCTGATAAATTTTCACTCTTTCCCCAATCAAAGAGGTGGAGCCTATTACAATTCCTGTTGCATGGTCAATAAAAAAGTATTTGCCGATGGTTGCTCCGGGATGAATATCAACACCTGTATGTCTGTGGGCGTATTCTGTCATCATTCTCGGAATGAGAGGAACATTAAGCAAGAACAGCTCATGGGCAAAGCGATAAATTGTAATCGCCAAAAGCCCCGGATATGCAAGAACAATTTCATCCTTGCTGCTTGCCGCAGGATCACCGTCAAAAGCTGCCTGAATATCTGTGTTCAAGTATTCCCTGACCTTCGGAATAGCCGCAAAAAATTGCAGGCACACCTTCTGTGCAGCACGCTTTCTGACATATTTAGGGGTATTACCGAAATTCTTGTCATATAAAAGAGCCATTTCAATCTGCTTTCTTAAAGCGTAAATTACATCCTCAATCAAAACCTGTAATTTTGAATGGATATTTCGTGTTCGATATAATTTTTCCCTATAATATCCCGGATAAAGAATCATCAGAAGCTTCTTTATTATCTTCTTAACGGCATCCTGGTCAGGCTGTTGGAATACCTCCATCTTGTCAACATCTCTGCCTTTTTCATAATCTTCGAGGAGAATTCCCAAAATTTTATCCATCTCAATGTCTAAAGAATCGTCATCAAACTCATTTTCGTCACAAGCACAGCAAACCTCAGCATTTTCTTCGAAATTAAATTCCTTCTTCATTTCGTCAATTTTTTTGCAGTTCATAATGTCACCATGTCACCTTCAAAAATAAATTTATAGTTACGGTTAAATACTATCATAAAATGCTTAATATTAAAATATCTATGGTAAAATATATGGCAAATCATTTATTCCGTTCGTCATTGCCATAAAACAGGGACGATCAAACTGCGTTCTGCTGATTCCATCATCGGTAAAATGAATGATGTTCTCCAAACGATTTTTCTTTGCATATTCTTCCAAGATTTTCTTTTGATTGATGATAGAATTGCCACCGCCTTGTAGTTCATAATCTAGGCTTAACCTCTCATAGAGGACTGTTATCTTTTCAAAATTCCTCATTTTTATCCCCTTTCTCTTAATTTCTCAAATAAAAAAGAATTAAGAAGTACATATTTCACTAAGACAGTGATTAAGTGTTCTTCTTAATTCTATTACTCCTCTTACACTTTTAAAATAGCAACTTTGTGATAGTTTCTATTATTCTTTCCATCGCTTGTTCTGCAACCGCTTCTCTTCTATGTTATTTGTCATTTTCTTTTCTTCTCGCCGCAACCATTCCTCCGCCGACAACTGCCATTGAAAGAAGCATCAGATATACTTCCAGACCGGTTGCATCACCTGTCTTTGGATTGTGCCCTTCAGGTTTTTGCGGATTTGGTCTTGGTTTATTCGGCTTCTCCGGTTTAGGTTTATCCGAGCCTTGCGTCTTCACTTTTGCTTTCAAACTGAATTGGATTGTATCATCATCTGTTGCAATCTTATCTTTTCCTTCCGGACTTTGTTTTGCTTCCCATGTGAAGTTAAACTTAAATTTAGGACTGTATTCCAAACCTTTATCTACTTTTGCCACTGCAGACATGCCTCCTGTAAGTTCTCCGACAACCGTGAAAATCTCACCGTTTTTGGCATTCTTTGAAACAGTAACCTGTGGAATGATAACTTCAAGCTGATCACTGCAATCATCTTTAATGGCCTTGGCAAGCTCTGTGTATTTGTGAATGCCCTCTCTCAAGGTCATCTTAACGGTTACGGTCTTGCCCTCGACTTTTACATCGCTGACAGAAAACACTCCGTCTGCACCTTTAAGCTTAACATTTTCTGTTGTAAGCGGCACACCGAATGAAAGTTTTTCCGGCAATGTAAACTTCGCAATGAATTCAGATTTTACATCGTCCAATGAAATTCTGTCAAGCGACACTCCGGGATGTTGTTTTTCAATAACCGCCATCTGCTCCTTGATAGGTTTGACATTCAATGCACCCGTAAAGTCATGCTTCGCCCTCGGCTTCGTTGGGAAAAGTTCATCATGCTCCGTTTCCTTACCGATTAAGATGTCGCCTTCAAGATCAACCTTTCCATCAACAATGGTTGGCTGATTAACATGTATGGTTCCCTGAATGGTTTCATCATCTGTTGCAATCTTGTCTTTTCCTTCCGGACTTTGCTTAGCTTTCCACGTTAAATGGAAATTCTTTTCTTTTACGCCAATAATAGCTTTTGCAGACATTCCACCTGTCAGAGTACCCACTGCTGTAAGTGTTTTTTCTTCCTTCAGGTCTTCTGAAACAGTTGTCGGAATTGTCACCTTCAGCTGATTATCGCAGCTTTTTACAGCTTTTTTCAATTCTGTATACTTAGTAATTCCATCTCTTAGAGTCATCTTAACTGTGGCAACCTTACCCGAAACCTGCAAATCAGTTACAGTAAATACTCCGTCTGCACCCTCAAACTTAATATCATCTTTCGTTATACCGTCTTTATAATTAACATATTCAGGTAATGTAAATGTTGCTGTGAATTCAGATTTCGTACCTTCCAGCATAATCTTATCAGGGTCGGCACCGAAAAACTGACCTTCAATTTCATCCATCTTATCTTTAATTGAGGCAATATTCAATGCTCCCGTATAATCCAGTTTTGCACCCGGTTCAGTTTCATACACTTTATCGTGTTCAGTGTCACCGTTTATTAAAATATCACCTTCCAGTGGAATATCTTTTATTTCATAGGTTTCAGGCTTGTTGACATTCAAAGTAAGCGTAATGGACTCATTATCAGTTGCAGCCTTATCTCTTCCTTCATCGGACTGAACAGCTGTCCAATTTAAGTTAAAATTCTTAATATCATTATTCAGCTTAGCTTTGGCTTTCATGTTTCCTATGATGGAACCCTTAACCTGCAGTTTCTGGTCATTAGTTGTATTATCGGAAACCTTAACCCCCTTCACAATTACCTTAAGAGTATCATCACAAGCGTTAATTGCTTTTTCAAGTTTATCAAAGTCATCAATGCCCTGCTTAAGAGTCATTTCAACATCTATGGACTTTCCGTTATCCACAACATTAGTTATTTTGAAGGTATCCGCCGCACCTAAAAGCTGGACATTATCAGCGGTTTTAGGGAGTGTATATTCCATTCCCTCCGGAAGTGTAAAGGTTGCCGTAAACTTAGAAGTGGTGTCTTCAAGTTTAATACCGGAACTTGGGTCATTAGGTGCCATTGAAGTTTTATAGTTATTCATGGCTTTCTTAATATCCGAAACATCTAAAGCTCCGGTAAAGTCATGGATATTTCCGGGTTTCGTTTCAAAAATAGCATCATGCTCCGTATCGGCTCCAATCAAAATATCGCCTTTCAGTTTTGCATCAGCCTGAATTTCTTCCGGTTTTTTAACCTTTAAAGTCAGCTGTATAGCTTTATCGTCAGTTGCGGTACTATCCTTGCCACCGGCTTTCTGTTCTCCTTTCCATTCAAAAGAGAATTTTATCGCTTTTCCCTGGTATTCAGCAACAGAGCACATAGTTCCCGTAAGCTCACCTTTAACCGTCAGCTGATCGTTATTCTTTACAGTATCTTCTAACTGTATTGCACTGACATTAACCTTAAGTTCGTCCGCACACTTATCAACAGCTTCCTTAAGATCTTTGTAATTCTTAATCTTATCAGTATTTTGGAGCGTCATCTTAACGGTAATTACTCCATTCCCGTCATTTTTCGCATCCACAATGGCAAAGGTTCCTGCTGCACCTTCAAGCTGAACATCTGTACCTACTGCAAGGTTATTTTTTGCCTTTAGTCCTTTAGGCAAGATTATCTTTGCAGTGAAAGTCGATTCCGGATTATGCAATTTTATGTTTTCCAAGTCTGCACCGGATTTTCCGTACTTCTGTTCAATCTGCTTCATCTGTTTTTTTATAGAAGAAACATCCAAGCTTCCCGTGAATTTCAGTGAATTTTCCGGAGTGACTTCTATGACTTTGTCAGACTGTGTATCGCCGTTTAGCAAAAGGTCACCCGGCAACGGGGATTTAATAATCGGTAATTCCTGTACATTGGAAAACACCTTGGCAAAATTTTTAGTAAATGGCTGTTTAGATGTTCCCAAATCATAAACCAATTGCTCAAGTGAGAAAAGAAATTTCTGTTCGGTAGTAAAATCTCCTGTACCAACTATCTGTTTTTTATCAAACTCTTTCGCACTTTCTGCATTTTTAGTCTTGACCGTATATGGAATCTCTATATTCACCATATGTTTTGATATATCTTTAATTTCCTCATTTACTTTCTTTTTAATACCCGGAAAATCCAAGCCACTGGTTCTCAAGATAAAATGAACCTTATTACCCTCTATCTTTACTTGAGGCTTATTATCTAAAATTGCTGTATTAACATTAACTGTGCTTGTCCCTATATTGAGTCCCTGTATATTCTCAGGGAAAGTAACTGTGTAATCTACATATGCATATTCTTTTCTTACCGCCATTCTTTGCCCATGGGAAACCGAAACTCATATTTCCCTCATAAGGTTTTAATAGCTGTGCAAATGGAATATTTGCTTTCCATACACCTGAGTAAGTCCCCTCCTTACTGGATTCATCAAAATCTGAGGAGCCTGTTGTATCTACATGGGAAGGTATGTCAATATTTCCCATAAGCTTGTCTGCATGGGCGGTCACAGGATAAAATGCAATAACCATCATAAATGCCATGAGGCAAGCCAGCATCCTTTCTATGTTTTTACTCTTTCTTTTAATCATACTACTCTCCTTTTTCTATCCTTTCCTTCTTTGAATTTGGTACACACAGCCGGCGTAACAATCAGCATAATCTCCGGTCGTATTATACACCATATTTTTAAAAATAACTACATTTTTTAATTACTTTATCAATGCTGTTGATAAAACTTTATTGATACTTTAACTTCGTTTCCTTTGGAGCCTTCCCATTTTATTATATATGACAATCTCTCTGCTTTCTAACCTCATACATCAATATTGCTCCGGCATTTGAGGCATTCAGCGATGAGATTTTGCCTGTCATTGGAATCGAAAGAGTGAAATCGCACTTTTCTTTCACCAATCTGCTTATGCCGGAACCTTCGTTACCTATAACAAGTGCAATGGCACCCTGCAAATCCTGTTTATAATAAATTTCTCCACCCATATCACAGGCATAAATCCAGACTCCAAGTTCTTTGAGTTTATCAATGGTCTGTGCGATATTCGTCACTCTTGCACACGGAAGATACTCAACTGCTCCTGCCGAGGTTTTTGCAACGGTTCCCGTAATTCCTGCCGCTCTTCTTTTGGACACTATCACCCCGTGGGCACCTGCACATTCGGCACTTCTCATTATCGCCCCCAGATTATGAGGATCTTCAAGCTCGTCCAGAATAATTATAAACGGAGCTTCTTTTCTAGACTTTGCCAATTCCAGAATTTCCTCCACAGACGCGTATTTATAAGGTGATATTACTGCTGCAACTCCCTGATGAAAACCGCCTCCCGCTTTTTTATCCAAAAAACTCTTCTCCTCATAATATATAGGAATTCCTCTGTCCTTTGCAAGAGAAATAATCTTACCTACAGAACCTGTTGACCCCTTTTGCACGAGGATTTTCTCAATTTCTCTTTCGCTTTTCAGTGCTTCAGCAACCGGATTTCTTCCTGACAAAATACTGTTTTTACTGTCTTTCATATTTCATAAAACGGTATGTAATTCCGTTATCCTCCATAAGCTCATCCTGCCATGTAACCCTAAATTCCTTCATCTCGTCCATATTTACAAAATAGGCATCAGCAGGAAATTTTCCGTAAATCTTCGTTATGTAACAGGTATCACAAAGAGGTAGAAGCTGTTCATAAACCTTCGCTCCGCCGATTACAAAGGCGTTATCATCATCTTTCAATACCTGCATAAGCTCTTCAATACTATGGCAAATCGTATCCACACCCTCTGCGGAAAAATTCTCATCCCTAGTCAGTACAACATTCTTCCTTCCCGAAAGCCCCTTTTTCCCGGGCAAGCTCTCAAGGGTTTTTCTTCCCATGATTACGGTGTGTCCTGTTGTGGTTTTCTTAAAATATTTCAAATCTCCTGAAAGGTGACAAAGGAGATCCCCTTTATTTCCTATTGCCCAATTCTCATCGGCTGCTAAAATCAAATTCATCGTTTCTCCGTAAATTATAAAATAGTATTATCATAAAACAATAACATCGCTAAATTGCGATTTCAATCTTGGCATCAAAGTCATTGTATCTGTAATCTGCCAATTTAAAGCTGTCCTTGTTAAAGTCATAGAAATCCCTGATACTTCTATCTATGGTAAATTTCGGTGCCTCAAACTGCTCTTTCTCAATCATCTCTCTTACAATGTCCACATGCCTGTCGTATATATGGGCATTTGCAATTACATGAACAAGTTCTCCGGGTTCGTAACCGTATGCCGAAGCCATCGCATAAACTATCAGCGCATATTGAACGACATTCCAGTTATTTGCAGTGAGCATATCCTGTGAGCGTTGATGCAAAATGGCATTCAGTTTATTTCCCGCAATATTGAAGGTCATAGAATAAGCACAAGGATAAAGTGCCATCTCAGACAGGTCGTGGTGATTATACATATTAGTCATGATTCTTCTTGAACCGGGATCATTTTTAAGGCTCCAGATAACTCTGTCCACCTGATCCATATCACCTTCTCTATAATGGTGTTTAATTCCCATCTGATACCCGTACGCCTTACCGATAGATCCCTTTTCATCCGCCCATTCGTCCCACACATGCGAGTTCAGGTCTTCAATATTATTGGATTTTTTTTGCCAAATCCATGAAATTTCATCCCAGGCAGACTTCCAGTAAGTTCTTCTGAGGGTTATGATGGGAAACTCACAAGCCAAATCATAACGGTTCACCATCCCAAACACCGCCAAAGTGTGGGCAGGTGTTCCGTCTTCCCAATGAGGTCTTACCTGCAAGTTCTCATCAGAAACTCCGTTTTCAATTATATCTTTCATGTTGGAAACGAATACTTTATCTGCATAACTCATAGGTTCCCCTCTCTTTCAATAATTTCAATACTTTCTCTGATAATCTCTTCCAGCCTTTTCACATTGCCGTTAAGGTGAAGATACCCTATCAAAGCTTCAAAACCCGTTGCCATTTTGTAGTCTACTGGACTGGAACCTCTCGGCTTAGGAGTTTTGGTATTATTCCTTCCCCTCTTCAAAAGTTTTATCTCATCCTCGGACAAAAAGCCTTTTACCAGTTCCTTTGCAATCTTCGCCTGACCGTCTGCACATACATAACGAATGACCCTTCTGTTCATTCTGTTCACCCCTGCCGGAGCATCACCCAACACATATTTTCTTATATACACCTCATAGACGGCATCACCTATATAGGCAAGCGCCGTCGTATTAGCTGTCTTTGCATTTACCTCCATAAAAGCAAATTACTCCTTAACTATCTGAACTCCCCGGGGCGTATCTTTCAGTGTAATCCCCTGAGCCTTCAGCAAATCTCTGATTTCATCAGCCCTGGCAAAATTCTTTTCCTTTCTCGCCTGCTGTCTTTCTTCAATAAGTTTTTCTATTTCCTCATCGACCGAATTGTCCTCCTCAACCTGCAAAAGTCCTAAAACATCTGCAAATTCCATCAGGGTATCCAGTGATTTCTGTGCAAATTCCTTGGTAGCATCATCAGAAACTGCAGTATTGATCGCAGTAACAAGTTCAAATACCGCACTGATTCCATCGGCTGTATTCAGATCATCGTCCATGGCTGTAATGAACTTCTGTCTGTAACTGTCATAGTCTTTCAGGTTTTCTGTTTCCTTTCGGGTGATTTCCCCGTTGTTTCCCTGCTTTATGAGGTACAGCAGGTTCTCCTTGCAGTTTTTAAGTCTTTCCAGACTTGCCCTTGCCTGTTTCATAAGTTCTTCACTAAAATCTATCGGACTTCTGTACTGCCCCGACAATAGGAAAAATCTTATTTCCTCACCTGAATATTCTTTGCGGATATCTCTGACTGTGAAAAAATTTCCCTTTGATTTTGACATCTTCTGTCTGTCCATCGTTATGTAAGCATTGTGCATCCAATATTTTGCAAAGGGTACACCATTGCAACACTCAGACTGTGCAATTTCATTCTCATGATGCGGAAACTGCAGATCCTGTCCTCCGGCGTGAATATCTATGGTCTCCCCTAAATGTTTTTTTGCCATAGCAGAACATTCAATGTGCCAGCCCGGTCTTCCCATACCCCATGGGGATTTCCATGCGATTTCACTCTCTTCTTTCCTCGTCTTCCATAGGGCAAAGTCGAGGGGGTCCTTCTTTACCTCTCCAACGGCAATTCTTGCTCCTGCTTCAAGGTCATCAATATTCTGACCGGAAAGCTTTCCGTAATCCGGAAATTTCCTCGTTGAAAAATAAACATCACCATCTGCCTCATAGGCAAAATCCTTTTTTATAAGGGTATTGACAAAATCCATAATTTCTGAAATATGTTCTGAAACCTTAGGATGGACATCAGCTTTTCTGACATTAAGAGCAGTTGTATCTTCAAAATATTCTTTTATGTATTTTTCTGAAACCTCCGGTGCTGTTACACCCTCCTCCTTTGCCCTGTTGATAATCTTATCGTCAACATCTGTGAAGTTCTGGACATACTTTACTTTATAGCCTCTATATTCCAGATATTTTCTCATAGTATCAAAAACCACCAAGGGCCTCGCATTACCGATATGGAAAAAATTGTATACGGTGGGACCGCACACATACATTGAAATCTCGCCATCACGAATAGGCACAAGTTCTTCTTTTTTTCTCGTTAAAGTATTATATATTTTCATATCCGTTTCCTTTTAGATTACACTTTCACGCTTTTTAATTCGTATCTCCATGCTTTTGAAATTGTACTATCATTTTTATTCTACGGTAATTGTTTTGATTACGACAGGCTCAAGGGGCTTATCCATCGCATCTCTCCTGACATTTACGATTTCATCTGCAGCTTCAAGGCCTTGGATAATTTTGCCGAAGGCAGCGTAACTTCCGTCGAGATGGGGTGCATCAGCCACCATGATAAAAAACTGTGAGCCGGCAGAATCCGGCATCATGGATCTTGCCATGGAAAGAACTCCCTTTGTGTGCTTCAGGTCATTTTTCACTCCGTTTGCAGCAAATTCTCCTTTAATCGTATGTCCCGGACCGCCTGTTCCATTTCCCAGAGGGCAGCCTCCCTGAATCATAAATCCCGGAATAACTCTGTGAAAAGTCAGACCGTCATAAAAACCGTCATTTGCAAGTTTTTCAAAGTTTTCCACTGAAAGAGGTGCAATGTCCTCATAAAGTTCTCCCGACATCACCTTTCCATTTTCCATCTCTATCGTTACTGTTTTCATCTTTAAATACCTCTCATTCTTCGCCTATGCGCTACATCTATAATTATATTCAAATTTATTCCAATTCCGGCGAAATCCATGATTACTTATGGATTTTACAGTTTCACATCCATGATAAAACACCGCATCCCGCCGGATTTATTTTTCCTGCAATTAGCCTCTGCGCTCTGCATTCACAATCTGTACCGCATTTGAAACCGCATCTTCTACAGACATTTCCTGCTTCTCTTCATCTCTTCTAAGTTTATACTCCACCTTGCCTTCACCTGCCAGCTTGCCCACTGTAATTCTGACAGGAATACCAAGAAGATCCGCATCCTTAAACTTAACTCCCGGGCGTTCCTTTCGGTCATCCAACAGGGTTTCAATTCCTTGGGAATTCAAATCATTATAAACTCTTTCCGCAAGCTCTTTCTGCACTTCGTCTTCCGGCTTAACCAGCGTAATTATCACATGGTATGGCGCAACTGACATGGGCCAGATTATACCGTTTTCATCGTGATGCTGTTCCACTATCGCTGCAAGGGTTCTGGTAACCCCGATTCCGTAGCAGCCCATGACTATCGGTTTTTTCTGCTGATTTTCGTCACTGAAATACGCTCCCATAGATTCAGAATACTTTGTGCCAAGTTTAAATACCTGCCCAACCTCAATTCCCCTTGCATGTTTGATCGGGGCTCCACAAACAGGGCACTTATCTCCCTCCGCAAGGATTTTGATGTCGGTTACAATATCGCCCCTGTAATCCCTTTCGTAGTTCACATTGATGGAGTGATAGTTTTCCCGGTTTGCACCTGCACACAGGTTTTTTAAACCGGTAAGTTCACTATCAACTACCGTTATGCAGTCATGAATCCCCACAGGACCTGTAAATCCTCCGACACAACCTGTTACCTGTGACATCTTTTCCTCATCTGCAAACTCAATCTGATGCTCTGCTAAGCCTAACGCATTAACAAGTTTTGTCATATTCAGTTCTCGGTCGCCTCTAATGAAGGCAGCTACATATCCATCTTCTTTTCCCTCTTCATCATATTTAACAAACAGCAGAGCTTTAATGGTTTGTGCCTTATCAAGTCCTAAGAATTCTGCAACCTCCTCTATGGTCTTAGTTCCCGGAGTATTGACATCTTCCTTTGGAAGCATTTCAATTTCGGTCTGAGGTACGGCGTCAACACATTCAGCTCGTTCTACCGTTGCTGCCATCAGGCAATTTTCACAATAGGCGATTTCACTTTCTCCTACCTCTGAAATTGCAGTGAATTCGTGGGAATTGCTTCCGCCGATTGCACCTGTATCTGCCTCTACGGGTCTGCATGACAGACCGCAGCGTTTAAAAATCCTGTCATAGGCACCATACATAAGTTTATAGCTGTGATCCAGCCCCTTCTCGTCAATATCAAAGGAATAACAGTCTTTCATTATAAATTCTCTGCTCCTCATAAGCCCGAAGCGGGGGCGAGCCTCATCTCTGTACTTTGTCTGTATCTGATAAAGCATTCTCGGCATCTGTCTGTAAGATGTAATATCACTTCTCACTATATCGGTGAAAATTTCTTCGTGGGTGGGTCCGAGGCAAAATTCTCTGCCGTTTCTATCCTGAATACGCCAAAGCTCCGGGCCATAGGCGTTCCACCGTCCCGATTCCTCCCAGAATTCAGATGGCTGAATGGCGGACATGTGTATTTCCTGTGCTCCTGAGCCGTCCATCTCCTCACGAATTATATTCTCTATTTTCCTTACGGATTTCCAGCCCAGAGGCATAAATCCATATACTCCGGACACCAGCTTGCGAATCATGCCTGTTCTCAAAAGAAGAATATGACTCGGTATTTCCGCCTCATTCGGAACTTCACGCAAGGTTTTTAAGTGCATTTGTGATAACTTCATCTTGTCCTCCAATTACTTACTTGTAAAATTATTTCTTAATCATCTTTTTTCACTTGCGTCCTATTAACGCATTATTATTTTTCTTCTAAAAGGCACACCGCTTCAGCAGCAATACCTTCTTCTCGCCCTGTAAATCCCAGTTTTTCTGTCGTAGTGGCTTTGATATTGATAGTATTTTCAGCCTCTGCCAGTACCTGTACCAGCTTCCGTGTCATCTCGTCAATGTAAGGTCTGAGCCTTGGTTTCTGGCATATAACAGTTATATCGGCATTTGCAAGTCTGTAACCTCTCCCCTCAACCTCTGCCTTAACCTCTTTTAACAGTACAAGGCTTGATATTCCTTTATACTTTTCATCTGTATCGGGAAACAGCTTTCCTATATCTCCAAGTCCGGCTGCCCCCAGCATGGCATCCATTAAGGCATGGGTCAAAACATCCGCATCTGAATGTCCCAAAAGACCTTTTTCATAAGGAATTTCTACTCCGCCCAATATGAGCTTTCGTCCTTCAACAAAAGCGTGAACATCAAAACCATGACCGATTCTCATAAAATCCTCCCATCCGTGCCTTTGCGGATTTCTAAATTTCTTATTTCATTCCGTCAAACATTTATCCTTCCAAAAATCATACGACCTGCGGAGGTCTGCAAAACGCTGGTAACGGTAATCTTCGTGGTTTTACCTATCATCTTTCGTCCATCTTCTGCAACAATCATTGTACCGTCATCCAAATATCCTATTGCCTGACTGTTGTCCTTTCCCTGTTTAACCAGTTGAACCACCATTTCTTCTCCCGGCAAAACCACAGGTTTAAGACAGTTTGCCAGCTTGTTTATATTCAAAACTCCAACATCGTTTATCGCTGCAACCTTGTTCAAGTTATAATCATTGGTAACTACCTTACCGTTCATTATCTGTGCCAGCTTCAGAAGTTTGACATCCACTTCGGGAATTTCCTTCAGTGATTTTTCTCCATCTGTGTTATAGACTTCAACACCGTATTCCGTCTGCATCTTCTTCAAAATGTCAAGACCTCGTCTTCCCCTTGTTCTCTTGAGGGAATCCGATGAATCCGCAATATGTCTCAACTCCACCAAAACAAACTCCGGAATAACTATGGGACCTTCCAAAAAACCCGTGCTCATAATATCTGCAATTCTGCCGTCTATTATAACACTGGTATCCAGTATTTTCGGAAATTCTCCCGTCTTTCTCTTTGTCTTTCCAATGCCTTTAACAATATTGGGTGGTTGTTTTCTGCTCTGCAAAACCGGAGCCAGAAGTTCTCCGCCTTTGCTTGTCGCCACGACTACTCCAATAAATCCGAAAAATACATATGCCATAATTGTTATAAGCGCCCCAAGATAAGAATGTGTTACAGTGCCTACCATCTGACCTACAAAAAATGCAATGACAAATCCCATAACAAGCCCGATGAATCCCGCTAAAATTTTATTCACGGAAACATCCTGCAAATCGCTTTCTATATTGATTGCCATTTTAAAACTCTGTCTGCCTAATGACGGTGCGAGCCTAAAGAAAATAATCGCGAAAAAAATTACAAAAATAATAGCTACACCGGTTTGCTGACCACTTGTAAATATCTTATCTACATTGTTTCCGGACTTATTAAGTCCCAGGGCAATAAGCAGCCAAGCCAAATAACCGAAGGCACCACCAATCACTGTAATCAAGCCTCTCCCAAGTTTTTTCAACATAACTTTTCTCCTCCTCTCCTCCAAAGTATTACGGGCATAAACACCCGTAATCAGTATAAGGTCTTTCAATGCCCTCGTCAAGTTATGTGCATAACAAATACAATGCAGCGAGCCAAAATAAAAGAGAGGATCTTTCTAATCCCCTCTTTGTGATTTGTCGCTTTATTATGATGCTTGGTAAAAGCCAAAGTCTATTTACATGCCTCCAAAATCAGCTCTGAAAGCACCATTTTCTGCACCAAGCTTGGTAAAAGCCAGGATCTATTTGCATGCCTCCAAAATGCCAAGCAGATACTTCCATGTTCTTCCCACCGAAGAAATCGAAAGTTTTTCATCAGTAGTATGAACACCTTCCATATCAGGTCCGATAGAAACAGCATCGAACCTGCCGTCGTCCATCTTACCTGCAAACAATCCACATTCCAAACCTGCATGAATAGCTTCAACCTTTGGTTTTTTGCCGTATTGAGCTTTGTATACTTCTACACAAACCTCACGAAGTGCAGAATCTGCACGGTACTGCCAGCCCGGATATTCTCCGCTGTACTCCACAGTTCCGCCCAAGGTCTTTGCCAGATTGTCAAGCTTGCTGCACAAATGCTTTCTTCTTGAATCGACAGCACTTCTCACTGCATAAAAAGCCGTCATCTTATCTTCAAGGGTGTTCAAAGCTCCTAGATTCAAGCTGGTTTCAACCAATCCTTCAATTTCCTTGCTCATGTGCTGAATCCCGTAAGGCGTATTTATCAGCCATGTTATGACCTTTGTTTTGCTCTTATCATCAAGCACTGAAACTTCCTGTTCTTCCCCAAGTTCAACACTCACCTTTATATCAGGATCAACTGCTTTAAGCTCATGTGCAAGAATGTCTTCTGCTCTTTTAATTTCAGTTTTCAGTTTATCGACATCTGCCGCTGCAATTACAATCTCTGCATCCGTCTTCTTACAGATTGCATTGTCCTTGCTTCCTCCATCTGCCTTTACCAATTTATATTCAACTACCTGAGCCAAATCATATAAAATTCTGCCCATTAGAATATTTGCATTTCCATGTTCCTTATCGATTTCAATTCCCGAGTGTCCGCCTAAAAGACCGTTTACGCCTATATTAGCAACGATCCCTTTTGCTTTTTCTCTGGAAACGGGAATCACTGCCTTGGCAGATACTCCGCCTGCACAGCTCACCGTGATAATTCCCTCCTCCTCAGAGTCAATGTTAATCATCTTACGAGCTTCGATTTTAGAAGCGTCTAAGGCAACCGCACCCAAAAGTCCCACTTCTTCATCAACTGTGAATACACAGTCAAGTTTAGGATGCTTGTATTCTTTTGAATCCAGCACTGCCAGTGCCATAGCCACTGCAATTCCGTCATCACCGCCAAGAGTGGTATCCTTTGCACGAAGCCAGTCCCCGTCAACATAAAGGTCGAGACCATCTTTTGTCATATCTATGTCACTTCCCGGTGTCTGCTCGCATACCATGTCAATATGTCCCTGAATCATAACCGGATCGGCATTTTCATAACCCGGAGAAGCAGGTTTACTGATAACTACATTGTTAACCTCGTCCTGATAATATTCAAGACCTCTTTCCTTTGCAAAATCCACCAGATAATCACTAATCTCTTTTGTGTTGTATGAACCATGTGGAATTGAAGCGATTTTCTCAAAAAAACCAAATACCACCTTTGGTTCCAGATTTAATTTCCTATCCATGCTGTTTCTCCTTGTTATTTCTCCTTCGCCGGAAGAGTATAAACCGTCTTCCCTTTCACCCTCATCTTCTGTATATGATTTCTTCTCAGCATATAGTCGATGAGCTTCTCCTGAAATTCTGCACCATTTGTAATGACTGCAGTTTTTTTGGAATAGAATTCCTTTGCTTTAACTTCCTTTACCAAATGACCTATGCCATCTTCGGTAATAGTTTCGTGCTCTTTCAAGTATTTCACTACCCGAAGAGCACCATTATTAAGAAGCATTTCGGTCAGGCGTTCGTTTTCAGTCACTTTTTTTCTCAGACCAATCATATATAAAATTGCAGTTACAACCGCAAACAATAAAACTGTTATTATTAAAATTAAGGTGTGACTCATTTTTCCGCCTCGCCTACGATAACTCTATATACTTTACTTCTAATAAAACCTGAATGAATCTAATCAGTCTCGGATAAAGAGGTTCGGCATCTTCTCCGAACTCCTCCTTTATCATTTCCCCTATATCGAAGAGATTTCTCTTTCCGTCGATGCAGAGCCATACAAAGCTGCCAAATTCATCAAGGTCAATATTGCTGACCTTGGGTGTGTTGAAAAACTTTTGAGCTATTTTATTATAAAATCCTTTGTTCTCCTGTGTTACGGTAACAAGACCATTGGTCTGTATCCAATCAAGATCCCTGCAAATTGCAGGGACCTTGTCCAGATAATTTTCCGTATTTATTTTTTTCTTCCTACGCATCGTACTTTGTAGCCTTCGGTTTTTTCTTAAGGCAAACATACAGCAGGGTTCCAACCAGTATTGCGAAAGCAATCAGAGAACCGATATTTCCTAAACTGTACTTTCCGGAGATGTCAATTGCTTCTCCAAGGGTTTTGCCGCCGCCGACTTTGATGATTGCAAATACCGCAAGAAGAATACCGACTATACCCTCACCTGCAATCATACCTGATGAGTAAAGCACTCCGTTGCTGATAGCAGCGTCTCTTTCTTTTTCGTTTCCGAACTTTTTCTTTTCGATGAACAACTTCACGAAACCACCGATTACCAAAGGTACTGACAGGTGGATTGGCAGATATAGACCAATCGCAACCGGCAATACCGGAATTCTCAGGATTTCGATGATGATAGCGAAGAAAACTCCTACGAACACTAAAGTCCAAGGCAGGTTAGCATTCATAACCCCCTCGATAACTAATTTCATCAGCATAGCCTGTGGTGCAGGAAGATCTTTTCCTCCAAAGCCCCAAGCTGCGTTCAACAGATACAGAACTCCTGCGATAGCAAGACCTGATGCAACAGTACCGATAACTTCACCAATCTGCTGTTTGTAAGGGCTTGCACCAACGATGTAACCCGTCTTGAGGTCCTGAGACATATCCCCTGCCATGGCTGCAACGATACAAATTACTGTACCGATCATGATAGCTGTAACCATACCTGAGGTTCCTGTAGTTCCGCTCATCTTCAGAAGCATTGTAGAGATAATCAGCGTTGCAATTGCCATTCCTGAAACAGGGTTGTTAGAACTTCCGACAAGCCCTACCATTCTCGATGAAACTGTTGCAAAGAAGAAACCGAATACGACAATAATCAGTGCACTGCCAAATCCCAGTGGAATTGTTGGTGTTCCAACCAGAATAGCAACTACGAGAACCAACATGATTGCCAAATATTTTACATCAAGATCTTTGTTCTGGCGATTGATTGTAACCGCCGCTCCGCTTTTATCCCCCAAGTCTGTCATACTGTCTCTGAATGTACGAACAATCAAAGGCAGTGACTTAATCAGTGACATAATCCCACCTGCTGCCACTGCACCTGCACCGATGTAACGGATATAACTTCCCCATAGAGCCCATGTGTCCATGCTGCTGATAGGATCCTTTGACGGGAACATTACCATATCTCCACCGAATGCCTTAATTACAGGCATGATGATGAACCATCCTGTTACAGCACCTGCTATCATGTATGAAGAAATCACAGGACCGCAAATGTATCCTACACCTGCAAGAGCCGGAAGTACATCCACACCGATTCCCGATCCGTCATACTTCTTGAAAGCCCAGTCAGCTTCACTTGGGAACAGTTTGACTCCATCAGCAATAAACTTGTAGAGAGCCGCAACACCCAGACCTGTAAATACTGTTGCCGCATCGGAACCGCCCTCTTCACCTGCTACCAATACTTCGGCACAAGCCTTTCCTTCCGGATATGGAAGCACTCCGTGTTCCTTAACAATAAGGGCACTTCTCAACGGTACCATGAACACTACTCCAAGCAGACCGCCACTGATACAAACCAGTGCGATTGTCATGTACCCCGGAGGAGTACCTGCTCCTTCAGCTGCCCACATGAATACCGCCGGCAATGTGAAGATAGCACCTGCCGCTAAAGATTCTCCGGCAGAACCGATAGTCTGAACCATGTTGTTTTCTAAAATAGAATCTTTCTTTAAAATTACACGAATAATTCCCATTGAGATTACTGCAGCCGGAATCGATGCTGATACGGTCATTCCGACTCTTAATCCCAGGTACGCATTGGCACCACCGAAGACGATGGCAAGAATCGCACCCATAATGATTGAGGTCGCTGTAAATTCCGGCAGAACTTTATCTGCAGGAACAAACGGCTTAAATTCTTTCTCGTTCATAAAAACTCCTTTCATGTAAACTCTTATAAGTTTTTCTTACCGTTACAGTTTATCATAGTATAGCGATAACATGCAACAATAAAGAGGCTTTTTTGTTATCTAATTCATTTTAGGTGGCTAACTTCATTTTAGAACTTGTCATACAAAGAATTATGAAGAAAGATGTGGTAAAATCCGGATTAGTAATTTAATTACTGATAGACCGGAGCCTGCAAATAATCAAGAACGACTAGGTGATTGGGATGCTGATACAATGATGGGACAAACCGGACTTCACTTCGTCTCCTTGAGTAATCCCGCTTTCACCAGATGTTTTTTGAAAATAACACGAGCCAACACTGCCCCCAATATAGTTGTAACAACTGTGGTAGCCAAAGCCAAAACCAGATATGGACCACTGATAAATGCAATTAAGCGAGACATAAATTCTCTGTTTATACTATTCCCTTCAGCAATTTTAAGATAATAATCTTTCATAACAAGAAATGGTATATACGAACCAATAGCTGTACCCAGCATTAAAATACAATAGCCGATAACCTCGCAGGTATAACTCTTATAATGTCCGCTTCTTGCAATCAGTTCTGCAATAATTGAGCTTGTAATTACCGCTACAAGAATTGGCCAACCACTGCCCATAATGAACATAACCAGTCCAAACAAAACTCCGAACAATATAACTGCACCGGGTTTAGGTGCTTTTGCACGAAGCAACATGTATACGGAGGCTGCAACGAAAGAACCTAATGCAACACCAAACGGTAAGGTATAAATGGTCATACTCATCACCATAATGCATGCCATAAAAAGCACAATAAATATAACGGTAAAAATGCCAAGATTGATAAAATCACGGCCGCCCAGTTTAGTACTGGAAGTAGTTTTGTTTTTATTCATTTGAAATCTTCCTCACTTTCTGTTTCTGTTTTTTTAATTTATCTTGATAAGGATATGATTCGCGTACAAGCAAGATTCAGAAATTCATTATCATGAGAGGTCACAATAATAGCTTTTTTCTTGGAAAGTTCCTTTAACATCTTTGCCACGCGATTCATATTCTCAAAATCAAGCCCACTTGTCGGTTCGTCAAAAAAAAGTATCTGTGCAGGCGATAAAGCCGCAAGAGCTATACATAGACGCTGTTTTTGACCGCCAGATAGGGAGAGTGGATGTCTATCCCGGACACTTGTAAGTTCCAGAGAGGATAAAATCCTTTGTACATCTTCTGAATTTGGTATTTCACCGGAAGCCGTAAGTGCCATTTCTCCAACCACGCTATCGCTGAACAGTTGATAATTCGGATCCTGCATTACAAGAAAAGCAAATTGTTTTCTCATACGAATATTCATCAGTTGTCCGGCGAAATAAATATCCCCCGTTTTCTCTTTCATAAGTCCGCAAACCGTTCGAGCCAACGTCGTTTTTCCTATTCCATTTTCTCCGATTATTCCAACAATTTCCCCATAATCAGCTGAAATATTAATGTTTTTCAACACAGTTTTCTTTCCTCGTTTAACCGAAAGATTTCTTATCTCTAATGCGGGAGTTTTCGCATGACAGTTTGTAGAAGATGCTGAAATTTCAATATCCCTTAGGGTGCGAAGTCCCATACGGTTAAGAGTTTCCACAGATAAGGCAGAAAGGTGGTTCATATCGTAAACTCCAGTCAGTCTACCTTCATGAATCAATGCTATCTGATCTGCCACATCACGAAGATAATAAAGTCGATGTTCGGAAATCAGCAAAGTCTTTCCGCTATTCTTTAACTGCAAAAGCAGGTTTCGAAGTCTCAAAGTCGCAATCCTGTCCAAATTTGCAGACGGCTCGTCCAAAACATATATTTCGGGAGATACAGCGTATATACTTCCAAACGCAATTTGCTGTTTCTCTCCTCCTGAAAGGGCAAAGATATCTCTCCCGCACAAATTCTCTAAATCGAGATTATTTACTGTCTCTTCATAACGACAGTGCATTTCTTCATATGAAATTCCGCAATTTTCCATGCCGAAGACAATTTCACTATCTGTATCCGTATTGAAAAACTGCGTTCTCGGATTTTGAAATACGGAACCGATTTTTGTCGCCAATTCGTGCGGTTCCAGTCCGGCAATATCCTCTCCATCTATTTTTATGGTTCCAGAGAGCTCTCCCGAATAAAAACTTGGAATCAACCCGTTTATAAGTCTTGTTATCGTTGTCTTTCCGCATCCTGAACTGCCCGAAAGCACTACGCATTTACCTCTGTCTACCTGAAGAGAAATATTTTCTAACGCTTTCGTTTCCATTTCTGCATAGCGAAAGCTCACATGTTCCAATTGAATCAATTTACCACCTCCCAACGATTGTCCGCAACAGCACAACAGAAATCAGCAAAAGTGTGAATATAACAGTAAAAAAAGTGTCCTTAACCGTTATGTTAAGTTTTATGAATGCCGTTCTAGGTGCAGGATTGTCCAATCCGCGAGTAATCGATGCTGCTGAAAGCTCCTCAGCAATAGTAGAGGCCCGGACTAAAAGCGGTGTGATAAATCCTTCAAATACCAGTCCGGGACGCCGTTTCAGATTTCGCCAAGAAAACCCTATCCCTCTAAGTGACATGGCATCTCGCACATGAGAAATTTCTTCTTTTGCAGTAGGAAAGAACCGCATGGCAACTGCAAAAGTAATGATAAATGAGCGAGGAACCCTCATTGCATAAAGACCTGTAACCATTTCACTGACCGGTGTCGTTCTCAAAAACGTTTGTCCATATAGCAGAATCGGCATGCACATTCTCATGCATAAAACAATCATTAACATCATATTGCTCAAAGTTACCGGTACATACTTTGAAAAAACGATAAATAAAAGCAAGAAAATGTAAAAAATAATAAATTTTATCGTCTTTTTTCTCTGTCCGATAAGAAAAGAAAGCAGGCATACAATGATGAAAACCATACTCCCATATATGATATCCTTTGCAAAAAACGCCACCACACCGATAAGCATCAACAAAAAGAATTTATAGCGTACGTCGAGTTTCAAACCTCACATCTCCCTTGAAATATTGGTATATTCATGTTAAAATCGTATTGGTTACCCATACCTAATTAAAAGTATAATATACACTAATTCCCTTGAGCAATAGAATATACGCGTATATGTCTTTTCTCAAAAGAAAAATGTCTGATAGAAAAAATGAGGTGGTATAATGATAAATATAATAAGTTCTATGTGCAATGACATGGGAATGGTAAAAAATAATGAAAACAATCCCTTCGGTTGCGGTTCCTTCTTTCAAGGAGACGGTTATACGACCAAGGGATATTTCTGGTTTCTCCCCCACGGAGAGCATTTTGTGATCACAAAATGTGATTTTTATTTTCTAAAAGATACCAAACTCACAATGCCAAACGATTCGCTTTACATTTCCCTTCGTCTCGAGTATGCAAAGCACCTTCCTCCAGGCAAGATCATGGCTTACTTAGAAGAAAACGGCACACCTATAAACACTTTAATGCAGAGAGGAAGTCGGGTTGCTTACACTGAAGTTCTATATTCTCCGTCATTTTACAAAATGCATCTCGGAACTCTCTTCACGGCACAAAAAGCGAGTCCCCTGGAGATTTTGAAGAATATGGGCGGGGAGCACAATTGGTCAGCAGAAATTATGAACGTTCTAAAGAAAATATACGCATGTTCTCTAAGCGGAATGGCCGCAGAACTGTATTACACAGCAGGTGCTTATGCTCTGATGTCAGCGGTACTTGAAATGGGGAATGGAAGATTGCCTAAAAAAAGCACGGATTATGAAAGTATCGTTCATGTTATTCAGTACATCGATGATAATTTTTCGCACTCCATAAAATTGTCAGAGCTTTCCAGGTTAGCCAATATGAGTACGACAAAGCTGAAAAATTTATTCAGGCAATTTACAGGGTGTACTATTACTGAATATATTTTATCAAAAAAAACTGACTATGCTTCACATTTGTTAGCTGATTCTGATTTATCTATAGAAGAACTTGCAAAGAAAGTAGGATTTGACACCGTTTCCGGTTTTTCCACTTCATTTAAGAAACAGATGGGTATACCGCCGTCAGAATACAGAAGACAAATTGAATTTAATTGTTTGAAGAATCCATCAAAAGTCGCAAATCTCTCATTTGAGAGCAGTGATACTGAAAACACAATCTAACCAAGTAGACGGAGGTTGCTCTCTACCTGCTACACTTTTATGATTCTAAACTGGATTATACGTGACAAAACAAATTATTCCCAAATCATATCTGAAGCGAAAACCCACATTGGAAATTACTGCAAAATCTGTCCTGTATGTGCTGTAAATATGCACTGTGGAAGCGAATATGATGATATTTCTTACACCGATATTTTAGTCAGAGCATACATCGAAAACGAAATCACCGCATTCACAGGAGCCTTTATCGATGCAATAGATAGCAAAACAAAAGTCTTAGTTGATAGAGGTATACGAAGCGGAGCTGATATTTTCAATACTTTGCAATGGGTGCATATAGCATCAAATGGAGAAATTACAATGACAAAGAAAAACCAAAAAACAGAAATAGCAATTATGCGGTGGGAATCAGGCAAAGTTCCACAAGGGTTAATTCAACTTGAAGCATTACCGGGGAACAGTACTAATCCAAAAACATATCCTTTTCCCGTAAAATTCATTGAAATTCCGGGAGCATGCGTAAAAACTGTAATAACTCATCCCGATGAAGAAATTCTTAATAGAATGATCTCTATAGGGAAAGAACTTGAAAATGAAGGTATAAAAGCAATTGCCACCAGTTGCGGATTCAATGCAATTTTTCAACAGAAGGTTGCTTCTGCCATTAACATACCTTTTTTCTCTTCATCACTTCTGCTTGTTCCAATGTTACAGGCAGCTGTCGGTATAGATAATGGTATAATAGTGATCACCGCCAATAAGAGTTCTTTATCTGAATCACACCTTAGTCAGTGTGGTATTACCAAAAACATGAATATTAACATAATAGGACTTGAAAACGAAGCAGAATGGAACAAAATATTTAATGCACCTGATAAAAATTTTGATATGAAAAAGGTTGAGGATGAAATTATAAATGTTGCGGTTCAAGCTATAACAAATCATGATAATATCAAAGCCATTGTGCTTGAATGCACCGACCTTTCGCCTTTTGCAAAAAAAATAAGCGAAGCAACAGGGTGTATGGTATTTGATTTTACTACAATGATTTGCCTTGCAGCAAGCTCTCTTGGGAAAATCAATATGTATTGAGCCGCAGGATAACCGAAGAAAAAATCAGATATTCAGCACCTTGGATCTTAATTAAATATATAATATTGATTTGAGGTGAATAAAATGATGAATTTGGGAAGCATAGACATAAACAGTCTTGATATAAATAGCCTTGATTATGTGTTTATCGTTGATAAATACTACAATATCGTTTACGATACCCGTTACGATAATGTCATGAATAACGGGGAGCAAGATTATTTACTGTCTGATATCGTAAATAAAAATTTTTTCAAAGCCTTTCCAAATCTAAACAAAAATAACAGTACAATTGTAAAGTGCATGGAAACAGGTAATGTGATAGTTATCAAAAATCAAAGCTTTGTTGATTATTTAGGCAGAAAATATTTTACACATAGCGTGACACTGCCTATTATGAGAAAAGGTGAAATTGTAGGAGTTGTAGAACTATCCACAGATGCTGAGAACTTGACAAATATAAACTATAATACAGAAAACGATAAATTCAACAAACTTTATGATACAATTACGATGGAACAGAATACTATATCCTTTAATAAAATTCTGACATTAAATAATTTGATGAAAAACACCGTTGAAAAAGCAAAAGTTTTAGCCAGCACTCCTATTCCAATTCTTATATACGGTGAAACAGGCACTGGAAAAGAATTATTCGCACAAGCAATGATGAATATGATTAAATG
>ERZ773027.426-NODE-426-length-26705-cov-3.892345_pt1 | contig 26705 bp, 26 predicted proteins | sample MGYA00511032_ERZ773027 | MGnify/ENA primary metagenome ERZ773027 (study PRJEB29015, sample SAMEA2738138) | human oral metagenome | biome: human oral; feature: human-associated habitat; material: saliva | place: China | collected 2190 ... | reverse complement strand
AGCGTCGGTTTCCTAAACCGTGCGTCGGGTGTTCGAATCGCCTCTGGGACACCAATTGAAAAAGCCTTGCAATTACTGTGTTTTCAGTGGTTACAAGGTTTTTTGCTCTAAAACATTATGGAGATAATCATTATATTTTATTGAATAAAAAAACTCTATGTGATACTAAGACATCATAAGTAAACTGTAATGATACTACAGGCTATCATATTTTTAGTAAAATAAAAAGTCTTTTTTTTTCAAAATAAAAAGTTTATCATATTCTAAATCAACTAAATTACCTAAGTATAAACATATAAAAATATCATATAAAACTTTGAAAACATATAGTTTGGCTGGCTTTGGTACAGCTACCGGATTAGCAGGGATAATTGTAACAATTTTAGCCTTCAAAGAAGTAGTTGGAGTAACAGTTGCAACAATAATAGGAATAACATTAAGTGGAATCGGGATTGCAACCACATGGGCGAGCATAAAAGAAGGTAGCTCTAAACATGGTTTAATTATACATCTAAAACGAATAAAAAGAACTTATACTAAGCAAAGGAAGAAGCACACTTTCTATACATATACCCCATACAAAAGGCTAACAAAATATTAATATTCAGGAGGTACATGAAATGACTAAATTAATAAATTATCTACAATTAACTCTATTATCGTTCTTTCTGATTATAAGAATATTCCTAATAAGTAAACCAATACCTTATTTTGTCTTAACATCAATATTGGGTTTAATATTTTTATCTATTTGCATATCAAACTATCAGATTTGGTCAAATATTAGTTCCCATTCAAACAAACTTTCACTATATGCTTTCCATTTATGTACTATTAATTTGTCATATATGGTGATGTTTATGTATATTATCTTAGCAATAAATCACTAAAAGCTGTAATATAGCTACTCATTCCGTCAGAATGAAGAAGTGATAGATTGACCATTGACCGTTATGTATGAACTCAGAAAAGGCGTGGGGAAACGAAAGGTTACTAGAGGTCGTAATCCTTTTCCCTGAAGCCCTCAGCAGAAAGCCACGGAAGGAACATCATAGAAAAAACAAACGAATTCCGAGCTCAAGTAAGGGAGTATCCATTAAGCATTATTCTGCTGAGCAAATTCTATGGTTTGCCGATGAGATTAATGAGCTTTCACGAAAACTGTTAGAATATACTACTCCAGAGGGACTCTTTAATAAAGTTCTTAATAAAGTACATTCAATTGTCAAAGTTCAGGTAGCTTAATTGAGCTTTAGTGTTCAATTTTAAATTGCAATTTATATCTTTTTTAAGTATCTAAAATCTTTAAGTAGCAAATTTGAGTGATGACTTAATTTCAAAGTTTTTAATAAACCTCTCAAAATTTTCGCATACCTCATATTTTCAATATTGTACTGAAAAAAGAACCTTATATTATACTTAAGTATTAAAAATACAGTTGCAACTATGAGTCTTATATAGTACAATACAGTCAAGATTGTTAACTTTATAACAAGATGTCGGTTCTTTGAAAAACACCAAATATACCGAGTCTTTAGCTAAAAGACGGGGCATTAGCTCAGGAAATTTTTTAAAAATTTTTTGTAAAAATGTATGTTCAATCAGTCCTTTACAAACTTATTGGACATGCATTAAAAAAGTTTCAATCATCTTCACAATAAAATATTACAAAAGAATGAAGAGGAAGTAATTATGTATAAGGTTTCAGAAATCGGCGAGGCATACGCTCGCAAAGTGATTACAGCAGATGAAGCTGCGGCAATGGTAAAATCAGGATATCGCTTGCACTTTGGACTTGGATGCGGATCAGTTGTAGAAATTGATGAAGCTTTAGCCAAAAGAGCCGATGAGTTAAAAAACATTGATGTTCTCAGTACCGTAACCATTAGAAAGAAGCCCTTTGCATTATATTCTGCAACAGAAAGCAATGACAATGTGCGATTCATCTCTGCACACTTCAGTGGTACGGACAGAACTATCTGCAAGGACGGAAGATGTTGGTATATGCCTATGACATTCGCAGAACTTCCGTCTCTTTGGAGTCAAAATCCAAAAGGTATAGATATTGCAATGTTTCAGGTTGCTCCAATGGATAAGCACGGAAACTTTAATATGGGACCTCAGCTTTCTGATTACTGGGGAGTGTTGAAGGTTGCCAAAAAGGTAATTGTAGAAGTAAATCCATTGATGCCTGTCGCTCTTGGTCCTGAAAACAATATAAACATTCAGGATGTGGATTTTGTTGTAGAAGGTCCCGGAAACGAACTTGCTGAAATACCGGATAAAGTCGGTGGGAATGTAGAAACAAAGATTGCTGAATATGTGGTTGACAAAATGCAGTCAAACTGCACCCTGCAACTGGGCATCGGAGCACTTCCATGTACAATCGGTAAAATGCTCGCCGAATCTGACCTGACCAACATAAGTGCACATACAGAAATGCTGGTAAACGCCTATGTGGATCTCTTTGAAGCAGGAAAACTCAGCACTGAAAAATCCACAGACAGAGGAACTGTCCTTTACACCTTTGCCGGCGGAACCAAGAAACTGTACGACTTTATAGACAACAACCCGATGTGCTGCAATGCACCTGTGGACTATATAAACGACCCACATGTAATTTCAAGCATGGATAATTTTATCTCTATAAACAGTTGTGTTCAGGTAGATCTTCTTTCTCAGGTATGTTCTGAAACCGTAGGTGCCAGACAGGTATCGGGTACCGGCGGTCAACTGGACTTTGTAATGGGTGCATATCGTTCAAAAGGCGGAAAGAGCTTCATCTGTACACCGTCAACCAGAACTCAACCGGACGGCACATTGGTCTCCAATATATCACCGACACTCAGACCGGGTGCAGTTGTTACCACTCCAAGAACCGCTACCCACTATATCGTGACGGAGTATGGCGTTGCAGATATGAAAGGACGCTCAACTTGGGAAAGAGCCGAAAGCTTAATTGAAATTGCACATCCGGATTTCCGAGATGACTTGATTAAAGAAGCTGAAAAAATGGGTATTTGGAGTACTACGAGCAAAGCAACTTTCTAAAACCGACTAAATCGGATAGAAGACATATTTTGTCGGGTTCTATTACAGATTATTTTGGACAGAATTAGTCATAGCTTATTAGACTGCTTAGAAAATATCCAAACAAACATCTATATACTTTTTAGGAAAAGGGACAGATCAAACTTAGTCCCTTTTTCTATGTATTCCGGCATTTATATATTTATTGTATACTTGTCATTCTATCTGAACTTCTTTTTTCCTCTTACACATATTTTGAAATGTACTCTTTACACCACAGAAATTTCTATTGACAACCCCCTATGGTTTTTATCCTTGCAACCTAATTGCATTATTGCTATAATTAAGCATGGTTTGGAGCGTAATTTTAGGAGGAATATAGATGGCAGATTATCAAGGTTACACAAGTCCCTTATCACGGCGTTATCCCAGCAACGAAATGAAATATATTTTCTCTCCGGAAAAGAAATTCAAGACTTGGAGAAAATTATGGATCGCCCTTGCAGAAGCGGAGAAAGAACTTGGTTTGGACATCAAACAGGAACAAATTGATGAGTTGATTGCAAAGAAAGATGACATCAACTATGAAGTTGCCGAGAAACGAGAAAAAATTGTAAGGCACGATGTCATGTCCCATGTCTACGCCTATGGAACTCAGTGTCCGAAGGCAAAGGGCATTATTCATCTTGGTGCTACCTCATGCTATGTAGGAGATAATACAGATTTAATCCTCATGTATGAAGGTCTTCAACTAATCCGCAGGAAAATCATCAATGCAATTGCACAGCTGTCAAAATTTGCCGACGAGTACAAGAGTCTGCCTTGCCTTGCATTTACACATTATCAGGCGGCACAACCGACAAGCGTCGGTAAGCGTGCGACTCTCTGGTTAAATGATTTGATAATAGACCTTGAAGACTTGGAGTACCTGCTCAGTACCATCAAATTACTTGGCTGCAAAGGTACAACCGGAACTCAGGCATCTTTCATGGAACTTTTTGCAGGTGACCACGAGAAATGCAAAGCTTTAGATAAAAAAATTGCGCAAAAAATGGGATTTGAAGGTTGTTATGCTGTTTCCGGACAAACTTATTCACGAAAAATTGACAGCAGAATCTTAAATGTTCTTGCGGGAGTTGCTCAGTCAGCGCATAAATTCAGCAACGACATTCGCCTTCTTCAGCACATGAAAGAAGTGGAAGAACCCTTTGAAAAAAATCAAATCGGTTCATCCGCCATGGCATACAAGAGAAATCCTATGCGTTCAGAGCGTATGGCAGCCCTTGCAAATTATGTTATGAGCGATGTGATGAACCCGCAGTTAACTGCGGCAACCCAGTGGTTCGAAAGAACTCTGGATGATTCAGCAAATAAGAGAATAAGCATTTCGGAGGCATTCCTTGCCACCCACAGTATTCTTGAATTATATATAAATATTTCCACAGGTCTTGTGGTTTACCCTAAGGTAATCGAGGCTCATTTAATGGCAGAACTTCCATTCATGGCAACGGAAAATATTATGATGGATGCCGTTAAGGCAGGTGGAGACAGGCAGGAGCTTCATGAAAGAATCAGAGAACTTTCGATGGAAGCCGGAAAAACCGTAAAGGAAGAAGGAAAACCGAACGATTTACTGGACAGAATCGCAGCGGATCCTGCCTTTAATACAAGTAAAGAGGCTTTACAGAAGGTTATGAAGCCAGAGAATTATATCGGAAGATCTGCACAGCAGACATCTGAGTTTCTTGACGGGGTCATAAAGCCTATTCTATCCGCAAACAAAGATGCACTGGGTCTGGAAGCGGAAATTAGCGTATAGGAGGAGATTTTATGATCAAAGCAATCGTTGGAGTCAACTGGGGCGATGAAGGAAAAGGGAAAATTACAGATACCCTTGCAGGCGAAGCGGATATAGTCGTTCGTTTCCAAGGAGGAAGCAATGCGGGACACACCATAAAAAACGAATACGGCAAATTCCCTTTGCATATGCTTCCATCAGGAGTTTTCTATCAGCACACAACCTGTGTTTTGGGAAACGGCGTTGCCCTTAATATCCCGAAGTTGATTGAAGAAATTGATGGAATCGTAAGCAAGGGAGTTCCCACTCCTAACATTATGGTTTCCGACAGAGCACACATAGTTATGCCCTACCATATTTTACTTGATGCATATGAAGAGGAAAGACTTGCAGGAAAATCCTTCGGTTCAACTAAATCCGGAATTGCACCCTGTTATTCCGACAAATATGCAAAGATAGGGTTTCAGGTTAATGAACTTTTCATGCCGGAAAAAGAACTTAGAGAACGCATAGAAAATGTCTGTACAATTAAAAACACACTAATAAAGCACCTTTATCAAAAACCTGAGCTTGATGCAGATGAGCTTTTTCAGACAATGATGGAATACAAGGAAATGATCAAACCTTATGCAGGAAATACTTCAGCGTTTCTGTACAATGCGCTTTCAGAAGGTAAAAACATTCTTTTAGAGGGACAGTTGGGCTCAATGAAGGATATAGACCACGGTATATATCCAATGGTTACTTCCTCTAACACCATAGCCGGCGGTGGTTCTGCCGGAGCCGGAGTTCCTCCTTATGCCGTAAAAGAAGTTATTGCAGTAACTAAGGCTTATTCATCGTCAGTAGGTGCTGGAGCTTTCGTAAGTGAAATTTTCGGGGAAGAAGCTGAAGAGCTTAGAAAACGCGGTGGCGACGGCGGTGAATACGGAGCTACAACAGGTCGCCCAAGAAGAGTCGGCTGGTATGACTGTGTCGCATCTCGTTACGGCTGCAGAGTCCAAGGTGCTACGCAGGTAGCACTGACTGTTGTGGATCCACTAGGATACTTAGATGAAATTCCTATTTGTATAGGCTATGATGTGGGTGGTGAAATCCATGAAGATTTCCCTAACACCACCTATCTATATAAGGCAAAACCAATTTATAAAAAGATGAAAGGCTGGAAATCAGACATCACCGGCATTAGAGAATGGGATAAGCTCCCAAAGGAATGTCAGGAATATGTAAACGAAATTGAGCGCCGGCTTGGCGTTCCAATCACTATGGTCTCTAACGGCCCTGCACGAGAAGACATTATTCCGCGTACCCCGTTGATTTAGTTGTTAAAAAAGGAAGGTAAATTATGTACAAAGAAGCACTTAGAGCCGCTTGGGCAGAAATCAATTTAAAAAACTTTGATTACAATGTTAAACAAATTAGAGCAAAAATGGGTAACGACAGGGAATTCATCGGCGTTATCAAAGCAGATGCTTACGGACACGGTGCAGTTCAATGTGCACAGATTCTAAGAGAAAACGGAGTAAAAACATTTGCTGTTGCAACTCTTCAGGAAGCCATAATTCTCAGAAATTCAGGGGCTACAGAAAGGATTATCTGCCTTGGTATAACTCCCGATATTTATATTGATACCCTTATCGACTATGATCTGATACCTGTGGTTTGCGATTCATTAAACGCAAAGGCAATAAGCGAAGCTGCCGCTGCAAAGGGCAAGTTTATCGACTGCTTAATCGCAATAGATACAGGTATGGGGCGAATCGGGTATCTTGCCGATGACCTGAACTTTGCAATTGAAGACATCAAACGCATTTCCGTTTTACCGAATGTGAGAATTCTCGGTCTCTTCTCCCATCTTGCAACTGCAGATACCTACGATAAATCCTTCTCACACGAACAGGAAATGAAATACAAAAGGTTCTATGAAGCGGTTACCGCTGCAGGTATTCCACTTCCATTCAGAACTTTAGCAAATAGTGCCGCAATAATGGAGCTTCCCACAATGCTGTTTGACGGATGTCGCCCCGGAATCATTCTTTACGGACAATATCCTTCACAAGAGGTTGACAGGAATAAGCTGGACATCAAACCTGTAATGCAGATTAAGGCGAATATCATTCATCTAAAATTCGTACCCGTTGGTTTCTCCTGTGGCTATGGCAGAAAATTCATTGCAGAAAGACCCTCAACCATCGCAACGATAGGTCTTGGTTACGCTGACGGCTATCCTCGTCCATTCTCCGCAAACGCCAAGGTTATCGTCAACGGAAGGGTTTGCCCTGTTGCAGGAAATATCTGCATGGATCAGTTTATGGTTGATGTTACAGATGTTCCCGGCGTAAAGGTTTATGATGAAGTTATTGTCATGGGAACAGATGGTGTAAATACAATAACGGCAGATGATATTGCAGTTGCAACCGGAACTATTAACTACGAAATCACATGTGCTTTTGGTCAAAGACTTCCAAAGGTCTTCATAAAATAGTAATTTCTAAAACAAACTAAAACTTCGTTTTCTAAAAACGAAAAAGTTCACCTAAAAAGAAAATTTTTTAAAGAAAAATCCCTTCATCTCAAGATGAAGGGATTTTTCTGAAAGTGTGTGTATTCAATAAAAGAAGGAAAGTTGGTATATTCAATACCAAACTCTTTTACAAACTCAGTATAATATATTTATGTGATGATTGTGTGAAGAAAACGATATATATTCAAAAAACATTGTCAATACATAAAACTTATCAGATTCTTTATACGACTCATACAATAGAACTTTTCTCATGGAAACAATTTATTTCATGTATATCCATTCTATGGAATCCCCATCGTGCAATCTTTTAGAATCGGGTGTTCCCTGTATTAACTTACCGTTGACTTTGAACTGCCATGTCGCCTTTTTATTGTATTTAGGGTCGTTATTTGCAATTTTATTGATGGAAGTTATAGTATTGCTGGTTGTATCTACCAAAAGGGGAATCTCAGACATACTTGCATAGAGCTCGGTTGCTTCCAGTACATTGGATTTCTTTTCTACCTTAAATTTAAAATTTTCCATATCAGGGGTCTTTGCTTTTTTAGGATAGTCTATGGAAATAAAAATTTCTATAGGATTTGTCACCTCAGGCTTTGATTTTTCTTTTCCACAACCTGTCAGGATTATTCCCCCCGAAAGGGAAATTATTAAAATTATAGTTATACTTATCAATCTTTTCATCTCTTTACCTCTTAAGTTTATTTTTTGTAATATGATAAAACCGTTCACACAAAGCAGACATTGTCATTTTCTGCAAAGCAGATATTATCATTCGGTTTTTAAAATGTCTGGTTCATCAACAGGTTAAACAGCTCATTCTCTCCTTCTTCGTCCATATCGTAAATGGTTTTTCCTTCTTTCACAATTCTGACGCAGTGCATATTTGCAAAGAATTTCATGCTGTACTGAAAAGGATTTTTTTCAAAAACAGAAAAATCTGCAACAGCACCTACTGTTATTTTACGCTGTATTCCCATAATATCTGTTGTAAGACTTCGTATGGCTTCGGGAACGCTTTCAAATCTGTCATAAAAATTTGAAAAAGGTTCACAGAAACCGGAAGTGCAAGGTTCCAACTCGTTAAGCAATGTATTCTCGGTTCTTTCGGCAATCACCGTAAGAAATTCATTGCCCGCTTCTTTAACTTTTTCAAAGACAGATACCGGTAATAAAAGTGAAGTTATCCCTTTATCCTTCAACACTTCAACACTGTCATCCAGCCAATCATCCTGAAAACATTCGTATCCTTTATTTTTAACAGCATTAAAAAATTCTGCAAAATAAGAATAACTTTCAAAATCAAGAAAGCCGGGAAGGACATATGCACCGTTGAGATTTATATTTTCCATGTTGTCATCAATCTTTTGAAAGGGATTTATCGTTCCGATCCAAGTAATAATACCGTCTTCGACTTCTAAGGCATTCCCTTGACTGTATTCTTCTCCGGTCATCAGTAAATTTGCGTTATAAAATAATGTACTCATCATATTCCTCAATTAAGTCGTATGTTCTGTAAGAAAGCGGCGATGATATTTTATTTCAGCGTATTTTAGAATTTTTTTCATATATATTGCATCGTAGGCCCCACCCACAGCACCTACAATAGGGATTGTCTGTAAAAACTTAGTGTAAAGAAGTTCAGAGGAAATCGCTTCCGAAGAAATTGCAATTTGTTTCTCCTGCTGATAATTCTCGGGTATTTGCAAACCCTTTTCAATAAACTCATTTAAGAAATTATTGCCTTCATCCAGTCTTTTTCCGTGTGATAGGGAAGTTTCTATGATTTTAAGTATAAAAAATTTCTCTTCAGGGCTGTCGTAGTCATAACCGAAGTTCAGTGCCACCTGGTATATTCCCTTTAACATAGAGCCCGTAAATATCACAATATCCGGAATTCCTATTCCCGCAATACCCATCCCTATTCCTGCACTGCCTGAAAAAAGCAAGTTGGCATTTCCGCTGCTGCTGGCATTTTTTGAAAAACGCTTAAGGGAACTGTAGTCATTCTTGATTCCGGCAGTTTCTTTGTAGTCCTCAAATCTCTCTCGGATACTTTCTTTATCGTATGTTTTTTCAATTATACCGGTTCCTTTGTTGAATATAAGTTCAAAGGCTTTGGCAAAGCCTTTATTGAGCTTATCCTGCATAGAAGCAGGTACTTTTGACTCCAAAAATCCCGTTAATCTGGACGGTTTTTGAAACCTTCCCTTCTGTAAAAATGCGTATTCTCTCCGCTGCATTCTATTCCATTCTTTTTGCCATGGTGTTGATAGCATATCAGCCTCCTTCCAGTAGTATAGCACGAAAATTCTTCCTTTTGAACACTAAAAAAGGATACGCACCTATTTCGGTCAGTATCCTTTTAATTATAAAATCAATGTCAAAGCCACAGCTCTCAACATTTGACACAAAGCCTGAATTGACTATAAAATATGGTTCTCCAAAATCTGCGTTTTAAAGTCAAAGTCATTAGTCTGCATATAGTACTGTGCGCAGTCTACAAGGGCTTTCATCGGGCAAAGACCTATAATTTCCGTCTTTATCAGATGAACTCCGTATCTTGCCGCCTCAAACTTAACAGTTTCAACTACTCTATATAAAGGAGTCTGTTCATAGTTAGTCATATTGCAAGAAACCTGAGCATATTTCTTTCCGGTATCCTCTTCAACGATTTCAAAGCCCATTGACTTAACACATTTAAAGCCCCCATCCTTTTCACGAATAATTTTTGCGATATTCTTTGCTACTTCAACATCCTCTGTGTCTAAATCAAGATTGAATGCCACTAGAGGGGGTCTTGCACCCACTGCCATAACTCCTGCCGTCGGATGGATTTTCCTTCCGCCAAAATCCGGTTCCCAGATTTCTTCCTTAACCTTCTCAGCCATGCCTTCAAACTGACCTTTGCGAATCTTAACCAGATTCTGTCTCTCAGGTCGTGTTGCAGAATTTTCATAGAGGAAAACCGGAACGCCGGCTTCTTCTGAGATTCTGTTTCCCACAACCTTTGACAGCTCAACGCAATCTTCCGTTGTACAGTCCTTAATAGGAAGGAAAGGCATTACATCAACTGCCCCCATTCTCGGATGTTCGCCCTCATGTTTTGTAAGATCAATAAGCTCAGCCGCTTTCTTAACAAGCTTAACACTGGCATCCTCAACTGATTTTGCATCTCCGATATATGTGATAACTGTACGGTTGTGACTTTCGTCTGAAGAATAGTCAAGCAGCGTACAGCCTGCCGTATTTCTAATCTCATCAATACAAGCCTCAATAACTTCAGGTCTTCTTCCTTCGCTGATATTTGGAATACTTTCAATAATTTGTGCCATTTTTACCTCCTGTCATGAGTGACCTCCCATCAAAAGTCAAATTAGGAAACTTTAATCCGGTTATCATCTCATATTATCCAACTAAAACATATACTTATAATTTTTATTCCCAAAGGGTTATCATTCAAAAGTTCTCATTTCATATATATTTATAAAGATGTCAGAATCTCCTCAAAGCATTTCTTTGCAATTTCTTCCGCTTCCTCATACATCCTATGTCCTTCTTCTGCAAAAGCCTTCGCCTTTGCTTCATCTTTAACTCCCGGCAGGTTGATTTTAACATTGAGCCAAGCACCGTAGATGCAAGCCTTTAGCTGCAAAATTCCGACTCCAAGGTCACTTGCACAGTTCGGATTTGAATTGCCAACCAGACTTTCTGCAAGTTTAAGCCCTTCATATCCCAATTCCATGGTTCTGAAAGGAACTTCCGTTGCAACCAGTGTTCCCTCTGCGATAGCCTGTCTTCTGGCAGCCTTTTCTTCATCTGTAGATTTAGGCATTTTGAATGCTGCAGATATAAGGTTGAAAGCATCTGTATCCTTGTCAACAGCTGCTGTCAGTTCTTCATAAAGAGCAACTCCTCTTTTCTTTGCATTCAGACAAATATCTTCCAAATCCTTGTACTTTTCCTTACCCAAAGTAAGGTCGGCAACCATCATGAAAAGCCCGCAACCCTGTGCCCCCGAAAGAGCACTAACTGAACCTCCGCCCGGTGCCGGAGCATCTGATTTCAGTACATCCAGAAATTCTGTAACTTTCATATCCACTAATTTCATTATACAATCTTTCCTTTCTTTATAACCATTTTTGCCATATTTGAGCCAAAGCGATAGCAAAGCATTTCCATATCCGGAGCATTCCAGATAACCATGTCCGCCTGCTTGCCGACTTCCAGACTGCCAACCCGCTCACCTATTCCTATGGCACAAGCCGGGTTAATTGTAACAGCCGTCAAAACTTCTTCAGGAAGCAATCTGTACTTAATACATGCCAAATTCATTACAAACTGCAGATTCATAGAGGGGCAGGAACCCGGATTAAAATCACTGGCTGCAGCAACAGGAATCTCCATCTCAATCATTTTTCTTGCCGGGGCAAAATTTGCTCCTAAATAAAATGATGTTGCAGGAAGACACATTGCCGTAGTTCCACCCTTTGCCATTGAATCCAATCCCTCTTTGTCAATTGAAATCAGGTGTTCTGCACTAACTGCACCCATTTCTCCTGCCAATACGGAGCCTCCGATTGCTTCAATTTCGTCAGCATGAATTTTGAGACCAAAGCCAAGTTCTTTAGCACGCTCAAGGTATCTTTTGCTCTGTTCATAATTGAAAACCGAGTCTTCAGTAAAAATGTCAGCAAAATCCGCCAAATCATGTTCCTTTACATAAGGAAGTATTTTTTCGCAGATCATGTCTATGAATTCGTTACCTTTGCCCTTATATTCTTCAGGAATTGCATGGGGACCCATGAAAGTCGCCACCACATCCATAGCGTGCTGTTCATCAAGGGTTTTAATAACATTCAGAATCTTAACTTCATCGTCAAAGTCAAGTCCATATCCACTTTTTGCCTCACAGGAAGTAACCCCGTATGCCATCATTTCGTCTAAGAACTTCTTCGTCTTAAAGATCAAATCCTGCTCTGAGGCTTCTCTTGTTTTCCTAACCGTATCAAGAATTCCTCCACCTGCTCTCAAAATATCTAAGTAGGTTGCCCCCTTAAGTTTCATAGGAATTTCATGCTGACGATACCCTCCGAAAACTAGATGAGTGTGACCGTCTACAAGTCCCGGTGTAACGAGAGCATAATTGGCATCAATTACTTCATCGGCATTTCCCGACCTCTTAGGACGTTCCCCTTCAGATGTGATCTCTGCCACAACTCCGTCTTCCACGAAAATCGCTGCATTATGCAGTTTCAGATTCTCTCCCTGCTGACTTCCCCTATGGCTGTAACTACCTGTCGGAGTCTGTAAGATTCCGATATTTTTAACTAAAAGTGTGCCCATAACCTACTCCATAAATTTATCAACAACGCTATTTATCAGAGAATCTTCCGGAATATACGGAAGCGTAATATGTCCCTTTCCTTCATAGTTCTTGTTGTATTCTGCCGCAGTTGAAAGAGCATTTTCATTGCGAGCCCAGCTTCTTCTGGCTACGCCCCCCATTACATCCCACATAATAGCAGATTTAATAATTTCGTCTGTTCTTTCTGAACCATCGAGAAGCAGACCGAAGCCACCGTTTATCGCTTTTCCTATTCCTACACCACCGCCGTTATGAAGAGCACAAAGTGACATTCCTCGAGCGGCGTTACCTGCATAACACTGAATTGCCATATCAGCCATTACATTTGAACCGTCCTTGATATTTGAGGTTTCTCTGAAAGGTGAATCTGTACCCGATACATCGTGGTGATCACGACCCATCATAATAGGACCGCATTTTCCTTCCCTAACCAATTTATTGAAGGCAAGGGCAATATCCCTTCTTCCTTCTGCATCCTGATAAAGAATTCTTGCCTGTGTTCCGACAACCATCTTATTTTTCTTTGCATCACGAATCCAAACCCAATTATCTCGATCCTGAGCACGCCTTTCCGGATCAATGGTATCCATTGCTGCTTTATCGGTAGCCTCAAGGTCTTCAGGCTCTCCTGACAGACAAACCCAGCGGAATGGACCGTATCCATAGTCAAATAGAACCGGACCCATGATATCTTCAACATAAGAAGGCCAAATAAATCCATCCTTATCGTCAACACCGTTCTTTGAAATTTCTTTAATTCCGGAGTCGTACATAGCCTTCATAAAGGAATTGCCGTAGTCAAAAAAGTAACTGCCTTTTTCAGCAAGTGCCTTAATTGCATCGTAGTGTCGCTTGAGAGTCAAATCCACCTGTTTGCAGAATTCGTCTCTGTCCTTTGCAAGAAGCTCCGTTCTTTCCTCAAAAGACATACCTACCGGACAGTATCCCCCGTTATAAACATTGTGACAGGATGTTTGGTCTGAAAGAAGATCGATGTGGAAATTCTCCTTAACGGCAGCTTCCAGCAAATCTACGATGTTACCATGATATGCTATGGAAATACTCTCCTTCTTTTCGAGTTTTTCTTTTGCAAGAGCAAATATTTCTGTGAGATCGTCCATGATTACATCCACCCATCCCTGATCGTGACGAGTTTTAATTCTTGAAAGATCGACTTCAGCAAAAATTCCAACTGCATTTGCAATATTTGCAGCTTTTGGCTGAGCACCACTCATTCCACCAAGACCTGATGAAACAAAGGTATGACCTGCAAGGTCGTCCTGCCGGGAAACACCGAGATATTTTCTTCCTGCATTCAATATTGTGTTAAAAGTTCCGTGAACGATTCCCTGAGGTCCGATATACATCCAGCCGCCGGCAGTCATCTGACCATAGTTTGCTACACCCATTTCTTCTGCAATTTCCCAGTCCTCCAGATTATCGTATTCACCTATCATCATTGCGTTTGTAATAATAACACGAGGAGCATCAGGCTTAGACGGGAAAAGTCCCAGAGGATTCCCTGATTCAACGACTAAAGTCTGGTACTCTGTTAATTCTTCCAAGTATTTCATAATCAGTCTATATTGAAGCCAGTTTTGGCAAACAGAGCCTGTTTCTCCGTAAGTAACCAATTCATAAGGATAGAGGGCAACCTCAAAATCCAAGTTATTGTCAATCATAACCTGGAAAGCTTTGCCTGCAAGACATTTACCCTTATACTCGCCGATTGGTTTTCCATAAAGCCTTCCTTCCGGCCTGTAACGATAGGCATAAACACGACCATATGTCTTAAGCTCCTCCATGAATTCAGGAGCCAACTTCTCGTGAAGTTCTTCCGGAACATAGCGCAGTGCGTTTTTTAGAGCAATCTTTGTCTGAGCCTTGGTCAATCTAAAGCCTCTATCAGGTGCACGACGAATACCCTCTTCAAATTTTGGATATTCCGGATAAATTTCATCAAGCTTAATAGTCATTGCACTTTTAATTTCACTGTTATTAAGCATTCTTTACCTCCATTTCGCAAATATTACTTTCTTATATGTCTAAAGCCTATTTTAAAATAGGCTTTAGTATTGATTCAAAATGTGACAATAAATAGTAACTTCTGAACAGGTTATTTTCAGTCTTATTGATCACACATCAAATTATCTTAATTCAACTACTTTTTCCACAGCTTCCAAGAGACTTCCATCCTTTATCATCTCATCGAATTTAATCAGTTCCCGGTGCATGATTATATCGCTGTCGATTGGCTCTGACTTTGTGCGAATAAAATCATAGGCTGCTTTTGTTGCCGGTGCAAGATTGTTGATTTTGCTTTCACCTATTTCCTCACGAAGCCAGATTCCCTGTGCTGCAGATGCAATTTCGATTCCGATTACCTTCTGTGCGTTATCAAGAACCATAGCGGCCGTTCTTGCAGATGTTGTTCCCATGGATACATGATCTTCCTGATTTCCTGACGACGGTATCGAATCCACGCAGGCCGGATGGTCGTATATCTTGTTTTCTGAAACCATTGAAGCTGCTGCATATTGAGCAATCATAAATCCGGAGCATACTCCCGCATGCTTGGTCAGAAATCCCGGAAGTCCTTCTGCAAGAGCCGGATTGATCAGTCTTTCCGCTCTGCGCTCCGAGACATTTGCAAGTTCTGAAACAGCAATTTTCAGAAAGTCAAATGCAAGTGCCATTGGCTGTCCGTGGAAATTTCCTCCTGAAATCACATCATCATCATCCGGAAAAACAATTGGATTATCCGTCACAGCATTGATTTCTCTTGAAACTGCATCAAATACATATTTAAAGGCATCTCTGCTTGCACCGTGAATCTGAGGAATACATCTCAATGTGTAGGGATCCTGAACCTTGGTTTCCTGAATTCTCTTGGCATTTTTGCTGCCTTCCAGAAGTGTCATGAGATTAGATGCCACGTCAATCTGTCCCTGATGTCCTCTCAACTCATGAACCTTATGGTCATATGCCTTGGTGATTCCATGCAGGGCTTCCGAGGTCATTGCTCCTGCAATATCTGCAATTTTGGCAAGGTTCATAGCATCCCAGAGCACATTAACACCAACTGCCGTCATCATCTGGGTTCCATTATTAAGTGCAAGTCCTTCTTTGGCTACGAGTTTAACCGGGCTAATCCCCGCCTTTTCCATAGCATCCGCTGCCGGCATAATTTTTCCTTTGTATTCAACCTCTCCAAGACCGATCAGTCCAAGAGCAATGAAAGACAAAGGTGCAAGGTCTCCTGAAGCCCCTAGGCTGCCCTTACATGGAACCTGCGGATGGACTCCGGCATTCAGCATGTCAACCATAGTCTGAATTGTGGAAAGTCTGATTCCCGAGTTTCCTCTTGAAAGAGCATTGCATCTTAAAAGCATTGCTGCTCTGACATATTTCTGCTCGTATAGCTCTCCCATTCCACAGGTATGACTTATAATCAGGTTGTGCTGTAACTCCGCAGTCTGATCCATATCGATAAAAACATTTGCAAACTTGCCGAATCCCGTTGTAAGCCCATAGATAATAGCACCTTCCTCCAGCTTACTGTCAATATATCCTCTTGCCTTATTCACAGCTACTTGTGCTTCTTCTGAAATCTCAACTTTTTCCATTCCTCGACAAACTCGTATAACCTCTTCGATGGTAAGGTCTTTTCCATTGATTACTACTGCCATAATGATAACTCCTTATTCAAATTAAACTAAAAAATTATATCCAAATCCCACTTATCCGGACTGTCACAACAATCCGCCAATCCAAGCTATATTATACTATTTTTTTATGGGTTTTACCACTAGTTTTTATAGGCAAAATCAAAGGTCTTCAATCGAGTAGGGGAGATTTTCTCTCCCCTCTCACACCACCGTATGTGCCGTTCGGCATACGGCGATTCTGCTGACTTCTCACAGTTCGTTGTTACTACGGCTAATGGAGCTGCCTGTGAGACCTCACGGAATAAGTCGTCAATCTTTCCTCGTCTGCCTGCCTGATTTACGCATATGGGTTACGACTACCTTTTGGACTTCGCTGCCTATAGCCAGCTTATCCGCCATATACGCCTTAATATCAGGTTTCTGTTCGTCAGAGAGCGTTTTGTCAAGTACCTTTTTATATTTATGGATGCTTTTTATGTAAGGCATTTTGACTTTTATGCAAAGAAAAACAGTAAACCTTTTTTGATTTACTGTTTCTGTATAAGTTATTCATTTTAACTTTACAGTCGCTAACTCATCGATTGGAATTCTCATTTTCAAAGTATCTTTCCTTAAGCCAACACTTTCATATAAACTTATTGCAGAAAAATTATTGTGTAAAACTTCTACTCCAACATTGTTAATATTATTTTCTACAAACCATTTAATATGAAGTTGCAGGAGTTTTTTACCTATCCCTACTCTTCTACAGTTATCCTCTACATATAATGTTGCAATCTCACCTAATTTTGCTTCGGTTATTATTGACATACAATAAGCTATAATTTGTTTTTCTTCGTTTTCTACAATTGTTATCTTTCTCATTGCCGATTTATTAAATAAGACTTTCATTCTTTCTTTAAAACTCAGCCCGTCATAGTCAGTTGAAAAACCGTTAGAATTTTCTTTATGAAAAAGTCTATTTTTCTCCCATAAATCTTTTACACAATCAATTTTATCTTCTATCAAGTCTTTATAGGTAAACATTATTAAACTCCCCCTAATACTTCATTTATTTGATAATTATATCATATTTCTGACTATTTTTATAGGTCTAACTCGTTCCTCTTTACCTGTGTTAGTCGCTTTTCTTGTTCCTGTAACTGTTCCATACAGGTCTTAACTTTTTCTGCCTGTTCTACTTCTTCTCGTATTTCTAATGTTTCATACGTGCTATGCTCATTTACTAGTTTTAAAATTCTTTTTCGGCTGTATAAGTCTATTGCTGTTATCTGATAATATCTTTCGTAATTGCTCTTAAATCCTATGCATTCAAGGGGTACATACTTTACATCTATCTCTACATACTCTCCGGGATAGCTCCCTTTTAATGCTTCATATCTGCTTTTTGGATAGCTTATTTTCTTTGGTTTTTCGTAATTTTTCAGCTTCTTTACTTGTTTGCACATCGACTCATAGCTTCTTTTATAGCCTGCATCAATACACTTTCTATATACTTGTCCTAATCCTTCATGTTTGTGATACTTATATTTTTTCCTTAGCAACTCTATTTCAGCTTCTGTATGCTGATTCGGATGGCTATGGGGACGTCTGGACTTATTTGCCAATGACTGTACTGTTCCGTCATATTTTTTTCGCCATCTTTGTACTTGCTGTCTGCTTGTATCATATCTTCTTGCTGCTTTGGTGTTATTATCATATTTTATCGCATATTCAACAACTTTCTGGCGAAATCTCATTTCTTCTGTTATACTTATTTTCATAGGAAGCCTTTCTCTGATATTTTGGTTTGTTGTTAAACTTATTCTACCAGATGGCTTCCTTTTTTTTTAGTTTTTTTGTCACATATGTATTATCACATAACATTTTCAGTCTGATTTGCTGTTAATTGTGTGATTCTCAGCTAAGTATTGTTAATTATTCTCCCAATCATCGCCAGTCTATGATATTTTCACCTAATATCCATAGGTTACTCCATCCGGTACGAAAATAATTTTCATACCGGATACTCTTTAAAATTCCATTAAACTTTCATCAAAAATAACTTTGTGGCAGTGAATTTCAATAAATTGGAACCGATATAAGTCTTTAAAGGCTCAAAATTTTCTATGATTCTGCTAATTTCAACCACTTGTTTTAATAAATATTTCTATAAAAGACTTTAATAAACCTCCTTAATTATACCTTTTCTATAGGCTTCAACAAGCTGTTTCATATCCTCAATCTGATCCACCATCACCACACCCTGGTCGCTATCCAGTACCATCATTCGCTCCGGTAGAGTTTCAACAATTTTGACAACAGGAGAAACAAACTTCTGCGTTCCATCTTCCTTAAGGGGTTCATAAGGCGTATGCTCTGCAAGTGCCATAAACCTTGAGTTAAATATAAATGTGTATCCGGCAATTCCTGTCTGCTTTTGGTAAGCTTTGGAAATTCCGCCGTCAATTACATACAACAAACCTCCGCCTTTTATTGGACTTTCTCCGTCCTTAATCTTCACCGGAACATGTCCATTTAAAATTTTTGAATGTCTGTCTGAAAGTCCGAACTCCTTCAGAATTTTTTCGCAGGGCTCTCTATACTTTATAAGTTTATAATACGGTCTCGTCGGTTCTTTGTGTGCCGCTTTATCTTCTATGAAAAGTCTTTCAAACGTAGTCATCTTTTCTTTTCCGAACAGAGGGGAATCACTGCCTTCCCAAAGATACCACATCAAGTCTCCTGAACGACCTATTTCCTCGGATTCGCAAGGTGAATAATAGGCTGCACGAACCTGCTCGTCCAGATAATCCATCAATGCCCTTCCTTTATAATCCCTTCCGTTTATCGTTACCTCTGCAAATTCGCCCGTCTCTGTCATTGGAATACAGCCGTGATATAGCAAATTTCCATTGACTTTTTTGTACAGAGCACCATGCGTAAATAGGAATCTTATATGACTCTGAAGTTTTTCTGAGTTCAAAATCGATGCTTCCAGGGATTTCAGCACTTTTTCCTCGTCTTTAGAAAGTTTATAGGGGTTACTCGGGTCAATGGTAGGAAAATCGGTATCACAAAGAGTCCATTCTTTTCCCTCTATTTTGATAGTTCCCTTTTCAAAATCAATTTTATCTAATAGCAAGCGTTTTTCCATCTTGTATTCCGGGTGAGCTTTTATTCTCTGTCCTTCAACTTTAAACTGCATAATTGCAATAGCCTTGTGCATTTTTGCAGCCAAATGTTCATCTATTGGATCGTATTTATTTTCATCTAAAATATGAGGCATGAATTTTTCACAAGGATCATCTGCATATTCTCTGGCAGCAAAACTCGCCAATGGTCTAAGGTTTATGCCGTATCCGACCTCAAGCATGTCGAAATTGTTGTAACTTATATTCATCCTCAAAATATTGGTTATACATGCCCAGTTGCCGGTGGCTGCTCCCATCCAAACAATATCGTGGTTTCCCCATTGAAAATCCACATCATGATAGCCCATCAGAAAATCCAGGATTTCATCCGGGTGAGCCCCTCTATCAAAAATATCACCTATGATATGCAGCTGATCCACAGCCAAAACGCTTATTACATCAGCCATTGCCTTGATGAACTCCTCACCGATTCCACATTCTATTACAGAATTTATAATCGACTCATAATAATGGTTCTTATTTTCCTCATCATCTGCATGTAACAGTTCATCCATTGCATAATCCAAATATTTAGGAAGACGCCTTCTTACCCTTGATCTGGTGTACTTTGTAGACACCGATTTGCAAATAGTTATTAGACGATAAATTACGGTCGTACACCATTGGTTAAAATTTTTCTCGGATTTTTTTCTTCGCTTTATCGCTGCCTCTGCATTATAAATCAATGCTGCAAGCTCTGACCTGTCCTGTTCGCCGAGTACACCTCCATAATGCTCATCAATCTTTCCCCTTATAGTTCCCGATGCACTCTTCAGCATATGGATGAAAGCTTCGTGCTCTCCATGTAAATCGCTTAAAAAATATTCCGTTCCCTTCGGGAGTGCCAAAATAGCATTCAAATTGATTATTTCAGCAGAAGCGGCCTCTATATTAGGATAGTCCTTAGCCAAAAGCTCCAGATACTTTATGTCAGCCATTTTTCTCCTCCATAAATACTAAATAAACTTATGTAATAATTCTAATCGTCTATTCTAAGAATATTAGCTCCGAGCGCCTTAAACTTATTTACAAATTTTTCATATCCTCGTTCTATATGATAAATCTCTGAAATTTCAGTGGTACCCTCTGCAATCAGCCCAACTAAAACTAAAGCGGCACCTGCCCTAAGATCCGTTGCAATAACCTGAGCACCTTCAAGCTTCTTACCTCCGGTTATAACTGCCTTATTGCCTTCAGTCTTAATGTTTGCACCCATTCTGTTCAGCTCCGCAACATGCATAAATCTATTCTCAAAAACCGTCTCGATGACCGTACTTTCACCTTGAGCAGTAGTTAAAAATGCCATAAACGGAGACTGTATATCCGTAGGAAAACCCGGATATGGAAGGGTTTTAATATCAGTTGATACAAGTTTCATACCACCGTCTGCTATTACATACATTCCCTCATCACCCATTTCAACAGTTACTCCACATTCACGAAGTTTTGCCGTAATGGGTTTAACATGATCCGGAACCACATTTTTAATCAACAATTTGCCTCTTGTAATGGCACCTGCCAACATGAATGTTCCTGCCTCAATCCTGTCGGGAATTACTGTATGAGAACAGGACTTAAATTCTCTGACACCCTCAATCTTAATGGTATCGGTTCCTGCTCCTTTGATCTTTGCCCCCATCTTATTCATAAAGTTCGCCAAATCCACTATTTCAGGTTCCTGAGCGGCATTCTCTATATAGGTCGTACCTAACGCCATGGAGGCTGCCATCATTATGTTTTCTGTAGCACCTACACTGGGAAAATCCAAATAAATACTTGTTCCGTTAAGTCCCTCCTTAGGTGCGATTGCTTCAATATAATTGTTTTCCTTTATGATTTTCGCTCCCAGCGCCTCAAACCCCTTTAAGTGAAGGTCAATAGGTCTGGCTCCGATAGTACATCCCCCCGGCATATGAACTTTTGCACTTCCTGTCCTTGCAAGCAAAGGTCCCATTACAAGAAAAGAGGCTCTCATCTTTCTAACCAGGTCATAATCAGCTACATTTGTGATTATATCCCTAAAGTCGAAATTCAAAACCGATGCTTCAAGTTCTTCAATTTTCCCGCCCAAAGACCGCAAAATTTGTTTCATAACTTCCACATCTCTAAGCTCCGGAACATCCATAATGGTGCAATCCTCATTACAAAGGATTGCCGCCGCCATCAAGGGCAACACCGCATTTTTTGCACCACTAACAGAGACTTCACCGTATAAAGGCTCACTTTTTTGTACTAAAAATTTAGCCACTTCTTTCCTCCATACCATACACATTCATTGCAGCTATGCATGGACTATAACTTTTTCTGTATTTACTGAAAAAAACCCGCATAATTGCAGGTTAATCTGTCAAACAATTATAAATTTATAATTTCTTCATTTCACGAACGCAGTTTCCACAGACACTCTTTCCATGAATCAGATGAATATCTTCTACCCCTCCGCAAAAGATACATGAAGGTTCATATTTTTTTAACATGATGAACTGCCCGTCCACATATACTTCCAAGGAATCATCAGTCTTAATGTTAAGGTTTCTTCTCAATTCCACCGGGATTACCACTCTTCCCAGAGCGTCCACAGGTCTAACTATACCGGTTGCTTTCATTTCATTCTCCTTCCATAAGGCTCCTTATCCGCCTCATTTGCGATTTCTTGCCCGCCTAAATTCTTCTTCCTTCTCTAAACAGTCATCATCCCTTGTAGCCTTAAAATATGAAACCGCCGACGAAATAGCCTTAACCATGTTGGTTATCGCACCGACTAAATTCTGATTTCCTCTCATTGCACCTGTAATATCTCCAATGGCACTACTAAGGTCACCTACAATGCCGTCAACCTGTGATGCCTTATCCGATGCCACACCAGAAACAACAGAAGTATCCTCCAGAATTTTGTCCACATTCTTCAAAGTAGAAATTAGATTAAGGGCCAGTTTAGCCAATATTATCAAAAGCACAAAGAGTGCTATCAATACTAAACAAATCAATGTATACTTCAAATCAATTGTAATCATATACAACCTCCATACTAAAATGGGAATATCTGCTACAACTCTAACTAATTATATAATAATTGTGACAAAAAGCAAGAAAAAAAGCCTTTGATATAATCATAATCTCTATTTTTCTATTCTTCCTTAAAAGCTCCGCAACTTTTTTTACACAAACTCTTAAAATCATTCGTATAATTTCAGTGCTTCTTTGCTAAAATCTCCGTTTTTCTCTCTCAAAAACATCTGTGGCAAAACTTTCAACTCCGGTCTGCCGTTTTTAATAAGGTGAAAAACAGCAAGATTCGGCTCTTGGTTTGCCTTCCCACTGATTAACCGGAGTTCTTTTAATGCTAAAGAATATCTATTACCAGTAAGTATGACATCTCCAAGTCTTTGCGGTCTGTGTATAATAAAGAGATCCCCTTTTTCCTTTAGCAAAACGGCACTGCCGTGAATAAAATCATCAAGAGTTGCCAAGAGCTCATGCCTTGCGATATTCTTATACTCACTATCACACTGTATACCACAGCCCTTCTTTGTATAAGGCGGATTCATGGTAATTGTATCAAAGGAGTTTTCTAAAGGATTTACCTTATCAAACTTCGGTCTGCAAAACTCTTTTATGTTCATATTTAATATGGTGATTCTATCTTTCAGATCATTCAATTCAATATTTTCTATTGCTAAGTCAAAGCACCTTTTCTGAACCTCAATCCCCACTATCTCAGCATCCTGCAATTTATGAGATAAGATAAGAGGCACTATTCCATTGCCCGTACAAAAGTCACAAACTCTATGTCTTTTTCTTTTCTTTCGTCTTATCCTTTCGGCTGCAAAAGCTGCCAAAATCACAGCATCCATGCCGTAGCAAAACAACTCGTCATCCTGAACTATACTTATATCGCCAAAGCCGGTATCATCAATCCTTCTGGTCATGGATTTCTTCCTTACGCTTTTTCTTGCGATTATGGGTTTTCAGCTTGAATTTCCTATGTTTTCCGAGTTTGCCCTGCTGTTCTTTTTCCGTTTCAACAGACTGTATGCGCACAGGTTTTATCCTCTTTGCATTATCTTTTTTATCCAGACGTTTTACATCCTCTTTAGTGAATACAAGGATTTCCGAACCCAATTTTTCGATACCGTTTTCATCGAATTCTCCGGTGTAGAGTCTAACCTTTATTTTTCCCTGCAAAATATCAGATTCAACTACTTTTCCTATACCGCGGTCTGTTTCCACTTTCTCATTAATTTCCGGAACATCTTTGCGAAGAGTGATGTAAACATCGTTTTCATATTTCAGACAGCACATCAAACGCCCACAGACTCCTGATATTTTTCCAGGGTTCAGCGACAAGTTCTGTACCTTTGCCATCTTGATCGACACCGGCTGAAAATCTGAAAGCCATGTGGCACAGCATAGTCCTCTGCCACAGGATCCCACTCCTCCCAGCATCTTCGCCTCATCACGAACACCAATCTGTCTCAGTTCTATTCTCATTTTGAAAACAGCTGCCAAATCCTTCACCAGTTGACGGAAATCAATTCTGCCGTCTGCCGTAAAATAAAATATCACCTTATTATTGTCAAAAGTATATTCAACATCAATAAGCTTCATTTCCAGGTTATGCAGAGCTACTTTTTCCTGACAAATTTCCATTGCACGTTTTTTTTTGCTCTCATTCTCCTCGTGACGCTTTATATCCTTTTCATCAGCAATTCTGACGATTTTCTTTAAAGGCTTTGTAATATCCTCTTCTTTAATCGGTGTAACATCCATGACTACTGTTCCAAATTCCATACCTCTGGCAGTTTCAACGATTACACCTTTTCCAGGTTCAATATCCAAATCACCGGGATCAAAATAATAAATCTTACCTGTACTCTTGAATCTTACACCTGCAATATCTATCATTTATGCTTCCTCCAAACTTAATATCAAGTTCCTGATTACATACTTATATCCAACATTTTGCCTTATATCGCCTCTTGCCTTTTCCACGCCGTCAATACAGTTAATAAGACATGCCTCACTGAATCTGCTGTTTCCTTCTCTTAAAAAAATTCCAAAAGTCTTCTGTATTCCATCCAAAAATCGAAGCGCCCCCTCCTTATCTTTGATCTCTTCATCTAATCTGGTTTTTATGTCAAAAAAATATTTTTTGTTTAATACCATTTCTATTATCTCTCTCGGAAAAGAGTAATCCTCTGCAGTCATACCGGCATCGGATATAAGACGAAATTTAATGCACCTGGAATTGATTGTCGGCAAAAGATTCTCTGTGTTTTCAGACAGAAGAACCACAACCGTTCCACTGACCGGTTCCTCCAAACTTTTTAAAAAGCGATTCTGTGCTCTGACCGTCATGCCGTCGGCACCCTGTATGATGACTATATTCCTATCCCCTACCACAGGCTTCAACTTCATCTTATTTTGCAGAGAAATCACTTCTTCATCCTTAATTGATAAATTCCCCTTGCTCGCATAACCATCTGCTCTGATTATGTGTAGGTCAGGAAAACTCTCAGCTTCTATCTGCAAACAGGTCGGACATTTTCCACACCCTATACCTCTATCATTTTTGCACAAAATCCCTTTGGAAAAAGCTTTTGCAAATCCAAGTTTATCCGTAGTAAAATCCCCTTCAAAAATATAACCGTGAGAAATTTTTTCTGCCAAAATTGATTTATATAATTGTCCGCAAGCCTTGCCATATCGCCTATATTCCAGTAAATTCATATAAAACCACGTTCTTTCAATAAAGGCTTTATCTGATTCAAAATTTCATCCTTCATCTCTTCTCTGGTAACGCTGCCGTCTATTGTTTTAATGCGATCGGGTTCAAGTGCAGCCATTTCTAAATATCCCTCATATACTCTTTTATGAAACAACAACTTTTCCTGCTCAAGTCTATCGTTTGCTCTATTTTCTATTCGCATCTTACCAATTTCAGGATCTATATCTATGAAAACAGTAATATCGGGCAGACACCCTTGAACTGCATACTCATTTATTATGCGAACAGACTCTCCTAAATTCCTTCCATAAGCCTGATAAGCAATGCTGGAATCAATAAATCTGTCGCATATCACAACCTTACTCTCATATAAAGCCGGTTTTATAAGCTTGGCAACATGTTGTGCCCTGCTTGCAGCATAAAGAAGTGCTTCTGTCATATCACACATATCGCTGTTATCAACATTTAAAATGAATTTACGGATTTTTTCACCTATATCTGTTCCCCCCGGTTCCCTTGTAAAAACACAGGGAATGTCTTTTTCAAAAAAGTATTTCTTCAAATATTCAATTTGCGTCGACTTCCCTGAACCATCCGGCCCTTCGAGAGAAATAAAAAGTCCTTTTCTCATATTGATACCTGCAAACTTCAAAAACAAAAAATCATTTATTAGCTTCATCCACCAGCTTCTTAATCAAAAAGCGTATCAGATAAGCAAGAGGAGTGCAGACAACTATACAAAAAACTATCTTAAATACAATCATCTATGCCTCCCTTCATACAATAATACACTCTTTAAAATATTTTTATACAATCCAACACGATATTATAACATGAAAAAAAAACTTAGTCCAGCACGCAATTTCACTAAAAAAGACAGTCCACAAGAACTGCCTTAAAAATACTGAACTGGCAACGACCTACTTTCCCGGGCAGTCACCCACCAAGTATCATCGGCGCTGAGAGGCTTAACTTCTGTGTTCGGGATGGGAACAGGTGTGACCCCCTCGCTATTGTCACCAGATTCAGTTATTTGAGGTGTACCCTCAAATCTGAACAACGAGGCTGCAATTCTACTCTTTGTGTTCTACCAGATTCCTCTGGCCAAGCTTTCGGTCTATTAGTATCGGTCAGCTTAATACATTACTGCACTTACACCTCCGACCTATCTACGTGGTAGTCTCCCACGGACCTTACCTTTCGGGGGAAATCTTTTCTCGTGGGGGGCTTCGCACTTAGATGCTTTCAGCGCTTATCCCTTCCCTACTTAGCTACCCAGCTATGCCCTTGGCAAGACAACTGGTGCACCAGAGGTAAGTCCGTCCCGGTCCTCTCGTACTAAGGACAGCTCCACTCAGATTTCCAACGCCCACAGCGGATAGGGACCGAACTGTCTCACGACGTTCTGAACCC
>ERZ773027.425-NODE-425-length-26712-cov-3.700641_pt1 | contig 26712 bp, 21 predicted proteins | sample MGYA00511032_ERZ773027 | MGnify/ENA primary metagenome ERZ773027 (study PRJEB29015, sample SAMEA2738138) | human oral metagenome | biome: human oral; feature: human-associated habitat; material: saliva | place: China | collected 2190 ... | reverse complement strand
TATCTAAAGATGAAGATAAAACTGAGGTAAAAAAGGTTGAATCTAAAAAAGAAGTAAAGTCTGAGGTTAAAAATCAGCCTAAAAAGGAAGAACCTAAAAAGGAAGAATCTCAGAAAGAACACAAAGACTCTAAGGTTTTAGATATGAGGTCTTATAAACTTACCAAACCAAAAGAGTTGACTAAGAAAGAATACAAGGACCTTATAAAATATCATAAAGAACCTAAAAAAAATAAGTCTTTTCTTGATTTTTTATTTGAACCATCAAATGCAGAAGAATTAATCTCTGAAAAAGATGGTTATAAAATAGATATAGCTGATATGTATTGGATAATTAATGATCAAACATCTAAAACCCTTCAGCATATAGACTTAAAAAACTCAAATGGTGGTTCTTTCTTTGTAAGGGCTAAGCTTAATATCTCTTTAAACAGTAAGATTGACTACAAACCGGGTGATATTCAAATCAAAGTACCTAGATATATATTCAAAACTAGAGAAAATAAAAACACAGGTGAGTTAAATATGGCAGTTCCAGAACTTCCTGACAAGAGTCAACCCTTTGCTTACCTTAACAACGGAGATGAATATATAATAGTAAACACAAAACAAATAGCAGCAACAACACAAGCTGTATTTGAGTTTACAATTAAGGGTCTTAGCCCATCTAACATAAAAGACTTCTCAACTGGCTATAAATCAGACCCATTTAGTGCCTTGGTTGAAGTTACTACTAATAAGGGTGACAAGATATCAAAAAGAACTAACGGAGTTCAAGCAGAAATAGATACAAGAGCTAGACTAGATTCCATCCAGCAAAACGCTCTTTATACTTTTGAAAAGTATAACAATAAGGTCTTTCCTAAAGAGTTAAAACCAGAAAATGATAAAGACTACATATATGCCGCTTGGCCAAGTTCAATATCAACAGAGGCAACTCAGCCTTATAGTGTTGATGTAACAACAAGGTTTACAGAAGGCCCTAACAACAAGGGTGCTATACTCCTTGGCTACTCAGTAGGTGGTAAACAGGTTAAAACATCAAATCCTATTATAAAAAATATATTTGATGGTTATGTGGCTAACTCCAGTTCTTCGCAAGCTAATGTGACTTATTATATAGCTTATCCTAGGTCTAACTTTAAAAACTTTGAATCCTACATGTTAAGTAATACAGTAGAGTATACACTAACTAGTAAAGACGATAAGGAAATTACTAAGAAAAGTGCAACACAAAGACTTGAATACAGACCAATTATATTCAAAGCACCAAAAGGCCACTTTATAGCTAAGAAAAAAAGAAAAGGTCAATATAAATACCATATGAACCAACTAAGAAATGGTAAAGATGTGACGCTTACATACGCAATTGAAACTGAAGGTTTTGGCTTCCCTTGGACATATGATGGAAGTAGCGATCCTACTAAGCCTGAAAGCTATAGTAAAAAAGACTATAGTTTAATAACAGAAGACTATGGTCTTGAACTACAAGATATAAAAGATTTAACGGCTCAAGATTACTCATTTGAATCAATATCCCTATCACAACCAGCCCTTTATAACTATGAACCAGCGCCTACAAACGGTTATTATCTTATAGAAAAAGATGGTCATGTAGCACACCAAGAAAGGTCTGAAGGCGAATGGGCGTATGTAGACAATAAAAAGGACTCAGTAGATATAGATATCTATGGTAAGATAGGTGATACTTGGAAGAAATATGGTACGTATAAGAGTAAAGACGGGACTATAATACCCCAAAATGGTGCTAGTGTTAACGGTCAATCTCTTGTATTTCCTGAAAGTGTAATAGCCCTTAAAACAGAACTTAATACTAAATTAGCTGGAGTAGTTTATAATTCATATCCAGTAGTAAAACTAAAGGCTAGTCCTAAAGTAAAAGAGAGAGTTGAAAGTCTATTTAAGGCTACTGATATACCGATAGCTAGACTTTATAACGAAGCGAGGATGGATGTTATTTTAAATGGTAAAAAGAAAGTCATTAACAAAACGGGTGCTGCCAATACAATGTCTGGTTTTTCATATGGTTCTAAACTTGAAAAAAGTATGTCTTATGAAAATCAACCAAAAGATAGAAGAATCAAACTTTTCTACATGGGTAGGGTTGTAACACAAACCAATGTGGATGAAGAAAGTGACCTAAAAGATGCTAAAGAGGCGGGTCTGTATAAAGAACAGACATCAGCTATATGGTATGACCTGCTACCCAAAGGTGTAATTCCAGATACAAGGTCAATAAAGGCAAGAAGTAGTGATAGGATAACTAAAATAGAATATATAGAAAACTACAAAAATTCTGGCAGAAACCTACTTAAAATCTATGTTAACCTAAAGCCCCTATATAACTATGAAAATAGTGAGTCATCTTCTATAATAGGGACTAGCGGTCTTTATGATAACCCACTAATAACATTCTATGCTTATTATACTTGGGAATCACTAACCGATTGGGGTAAGGTTATTGAAAATAACATAGCCTTTGAATCAAATGTAGACTCTCTAGGATCTATAGAAGGATTAAAGGGTGAGCCCGATAACCCTAGAGCTGGTAAAAATAAATACTCAGCCAAGGCAGTTACAGGTATTGAAAATATCATGACAGACCTAAACCCTGACCACAATAAAGCGTCATTTTTATATGCTAAGGTTAGTGATATAATAGCTGCCGATACATATGCAATAACATCATTTAGAAAAACAGTTGATGTTAATGAAGAAGTTAAATACGGTGATGGTAGGCTAAATGAAACTCCTAAAAATGTATATGAAAATGGTAAATATACATACAGACTTAGTATCCAAAACACAGATGCGACAGCTAGTGACTCAATAATCTTCTATGACTCTCTAGAGTCATATAAACCAAGTCAGGAAACATCTGATTATAAAGATACTCAGTGGCAGGGTAAACTAATAAATGTAGATGTTAGTCAGTTAAAAAACAAGGGTATTAAACCTATTATTTACTATTCTACAAAAGAAAACCTAACACTTACAGACCCTGATAACAAGGCTGATAACGACCTAACTAAGTCTGACATTTGGACAAGAACTAAACCAACGGATAAGAAAATAACAGCTATAGCTGTTGATGCTAGTCGCAAAGAAGACGGTTCATCATTTAAATTAGACGCTAATGAGTCCTTATCTTTTGATATTAATATGAGGGCACCAAAGGTAGAAGATTTAGCAGATAATCCTGGTGATGTAGACCAATGGTTTGATAAAAATCTTACTATTGATGAAACAGAAACAGCCCTAAATGGTGGAGCACACGCCTATAACTCAGCGTCCATGTCTTTTGTATCTATATCAAAGAAAGATAACCTTAGAACACCTGACCTACTAGTTAGAAATGAATATACTAAGGTTGGTCTAAAGCCATTTAAAATAAAAATAAACAAAACATTTGATGATGTTAACAATCGTGATGGAGTAAGACCTAATGATCCTCACGGTGTTATGATAAACCTTCTTGCAGACGGTGAAAGGGTAGATTTCACAGAGATAGGTGATTTTAATAACTGGTCTTATGATTTTGGAACACAACCTTACTATAATGACAAGGGTGAAAGGATAAACTATACATTCACTGAAGAAGGCGGCGACGACAATATACCAGAAGGCTCTTATGGTTATACCCTAAGTTTCACGGAAAACAATGAAAGTCTAAAAGACGAAGGTTATACTGTCTTTAATCTAGTTAATAGAAGACAACCTGAAATGATAGAAATGAAGGGTGAAAAAACTTGGGACAATAATGCACAAAAACCTGACGGAATAAGAGTTGACCTCTTAGCCAATAACCAAGTAGTAAGCTCTAAATATGTTAAACCTGACAAGGATGGTAAATGGACTTACGACTTCGGTAAAGTATTTAAGTATGAAAATGGTAAACCTATTAAATACACTATAAGAGAAGATTACCTAGAAGGTTTCAAGCCAATATACAATGAAAATAATATAAACATACACAACAAAATATATCCTTATGGCGACTTAAAAGTTACTAAAAAATTGAAAAATGCTATATCAGAAAAAGCAAGAGAAAACGAATTTAAATTTAAGTTATTAATAAAAGACTCTGAAAACAGAGATGATAATAGTTTATATGATTATGAAAAATCAAATGGTCAAACAGGTAAAATCTCAAATGGTAGTGAGTTCAATCTAAAAGGTGATGAGTTTATAACTATAAAAGAAATAAAGTCTACTAATGTATGTACTGTTTCTGAATATGAAAAGAAAGGCTTTAAAGAAATTGGAGCAAACCCTAATGGTAGATCTGAAACAATTAAGTCTGGTCAAACATCAGAAATTGAGTTTATAAACAAGTACGACACTAATACTGAAGTCAAAATAGATGCCAAAAAGATTTTAACTGGTAGAAAACTAGAAAACAACCAGTTTATATTTGATATTATTGATGAATCTGGCAAGATAGTAAAATCAGGATTCAATAATTCAGACGGAGATATTCTTTTCGGTGTCTTTAAATTTGGTATAAAAGACTTAAGCAAACCTCATATGTATACTATAAAGGAGAGGGTGCCTAATAATGAAACTTCTGAAGGTCAAACATCAGAAATTGGTTACGCATATGACCCTAGAGAATTTAAGGTTAATATACTACTAGTTGATAACGGTGATGGTACAATGACACCAACAACAACTATAGTAGGAGATAACAAAATTAAATTCGAAAACAGCTATAAAGCCAAAGGTACACTTAACTTGACGGCTAAAAAAGTTATAAGAGGCGGATTTACTCCAAAAGATGACCAATTTAAGTTCAGGCTTATAGATATGGGTAATAACGAAGAAATTTGTATCGTATCTAACGAAGAAAATGGAGATATTAAATTTGACCCACTTCAATTTGACCAAGAAGATATAGGCAAAACATTTAGATATAAGGCTGTTGAAATTGATGAAAAAAACCCTGATGTTAATTATGATAAGTCTTCTATAGAATATGAAGTAACTGTATTGGATAACGGTGATGGACACCTATCTTTTGATATTAAAGTCAAAGACACCAAAACAGATGACCTTAACAACAACCCTACAAACCCTCTATTAGTTAACCAGTACAAACCAGGTAAACTAGAAGTAAGAAAGATTGTAGAGGGAGATAAAAATGCCGAATTTACATTTAAGGTTAAATTTACTGGAGAGGATGATTTAATACCTGATGGAACATTAAATATTCAAAAGGGTTCTACTAAAAACTTATTTAAAATTATGTTTGAAGATGCCAACGGTGTCTTATCTGACCCAATGTTAACAAACAAAGAAGATGGTGATTATGTTCTAAGGTTTAAAGACAATAATCTTGGCAAACTAAACACTTTATGGCTCATTGATGGAGTTGAAAACCCTAACAAAGCATCATTTACTAACGAATCTGAAATCCACTACAAAGTTGAAGGTGGAAAAGTAGTGTCTATGTACATAACAGATGAAGAAGCACCAGGTAGTCCTAGAATAGACATACCTGAATCTGTATTAAACTCTGGTATGCTTAAACTTGTAGAATATGCATGTCCTGTACATAATGTAATTCTTGACCCTCAACCATTTAAGGGTGAGACAGATTTGATATCTTATAAAGACCTTTCAAACACCCTAGGTGTAACTGAAGGTAACATAAGATCAACATCTAATAAGTGGTTAGAATATAATATAGATGGTAAACACCTATATGTTGCCAAGCAACCTATAAAAGATTCTATATCATTTGACCACCTATATGATAAGGGCGTTGTTTATAGTGATGAAAATGTGGCTAAAAACGAAGGTCAGCCAATAGTTGATTATAGGGGTCATACTTATAGACAAGCAGAGCCAATTGAAATAAATGGTAAAAAATACAGGGTTAGACTTTTAAGTGGTGAAGACCTAGGTGGACAAAAACCAAGAGACGTAAATTTCAATGGTTTAGATAGAGAAAATATTCAAAACATTCTTCAAAACTCAGAATATAACAAACTTCTTTTTAGCATAGCAAAATCATATAATGATATAACTGGTACAAAAATTCCTGTTTGGATAAGAGGTGGAGATAATGTCAGTAACACACCATATTGGATAAATCCAAAAACAAAAACTCAATACTCATTTAAAGAACTTACAGGTTTTGATGACCTCATAGAAGAAACATTTGAATGGATTCAAGAAAAAATGATATATAAAAATAACGATCCATCGCAAACATTAAATTCAAACCTTACACGAGTTTATACGACACAAGGTCAATTTAGTTGGATTTTAAATTCTATATTAACTGACTCTAAAGACCATACAAATCTGTGGAGACCAGTCTTAGAAGAAATCAATGAAAACCCAGAACCTAAATTTAAGGGTGAAACCAATCTCATATCATACAAAAACCTTGTTAACCAAACCGGTTTAACAGCTGGTACTCTAACATCAACTGATAACCCAGAAATAAGTCAAAATAAAAAAACATCTGTTGATAAGTGGTTAGAATATAAAATAAAAGGCAAAACCTTATATGTTTCAAAACTACCTGTCAAATATGATTTATCACTAAAAGACTTATATGATAAAGGTTTAGTTTACAGTGACGAAGCTATGAACGAACGATACACAGTGGCTAAGAATCCACAAGAAGTAAACCTCGATACAACAATAAGAACTAGAACTGGTGCTGTATATATACCTGCCAAACCAATTGAAATAAATGGTAAAAAATATAGAGTTAGACTTCTTAGTGGAGCAAACGATACAGTGGCGGCTAAATGGCTACCAACAGGTAAACCATATAGAAAAGATCATTATAAAAACTCTGAATATGACCAAATCTTAAATGGATTAAACTATAATGATTTAATAATAAATGAAAATACAGGTTCTAAAAACTTCATACAAGAATGGTCTACAGAAAATGAGAATGTACTAACAGCGGGTACCTCAAACAACCCTAAAGAAAGAACTCAAACCGGATTTACTGCTACATCCAAAGAATTAGCTTTTAGACCAGTGTTAGAAGAAATTGAACAAGGGTCTAGGTACTATGGTCCACTTTCAAATGATTGTTTTATAGACCTTAACAAAATTAAAGAACTACAAGAACTGAGAGATATACTTGGTGGAGAAGATGAAGACTTCAGCCAAGGTTGGATGCATTTTTCTTATGGTCAAGTAGAATACTATATAAATAAAACGCCTTTAAATGCGTTTGGATCTAATGCTTACACATCAGAATGGTTCGAAACAACAATAAACAACAAAAGATATAAACTTGTTACATTAGGTACGTCAGACCCATTCTACATAGCAAATAAAGATCATCTAATGAATGTAGGAGAGCTTCAAGAAAAAAATGCAGCTTACTTTGCATTAATCAAAAATTCTTCAGATCAATAAACACAAAATAGACAGGGAAACCTGTCTATTTTTTTTTTCCTAAAAACTTGCAAAAAACCTAATTTTGTAGTATAATTAAATGGAAATAAATAAACTAAAAAATTATAGTAAAAAAGAGAGGTGATTTTTTTTGTGAAAAAATTCTTACAAGTACTACTAGCTCTGCTCTTAGTAGTTACTAGCATAACGGCATCTTTTGGTCAAGAAGTTACTATCCAAAACGGAGAAGCCACCTTTAAACTAAGAGGCGGAGAGACAATGACTTTTGACAATTTACCAGCAGGTGTCAATTACAAGGTCACAGAAGACCAACTACCAGGTTGGGTCCTGACCTCTAAAACAGGGGATGTTGGTAAAATTCAACCCAACAAAACATCAGTTGCAACCTTTATCAACAAATACTCACCAAACACAGTATCTATTACAATAGAAGGTAAAAAACTACTTGATGGTAAGCCCGAAGGGTCCTTTAAATTTGAACTTTTAGAAAACGGAGAGGTTATAGACACTGTAGACTCTGTCGGTGGTGTTATATCTTTTAACCCAATCGTATACAAAAGTGAAGGACAACACACATACACGGTGAGAGAAGTTGATAACCTAGACCCTGAAATAGTCTACGACACACATACAGAAAATGTTACTGTTAATGTAATCAATGAAAACTCTACACTTAAAGCTCAGGTAACATACGACCAAGATGGTTTAGTTTTTAATAACGAAAGAAAAACAGGTAGTATAAAAGTCTATAAAAAAGTTGTGGGTCACGACACAAGGGAAAATTTCAAATTCGAACTTTGGGATGGTGATAAAAAAATAGACACATTCACCCTAAAAGGTGGTGAATATAGAACTATCACAGGTCTTGATACTAAAAAAACATACAAGATAAAAGAAGTTGACATACCTAAATGTTATGTTTCTTATGTTCATGGAAAGAAAATTCCTGAGATTAAGAAAAAGTACCAATATATTAAAGACTACGAAATCCCCGGACCAAGAGCCATAACTATACCAGAAAAACTTTTTAACAAATTAAAAAATATAATTATAGGAGAGTCTCAAGAAAAACCTAATGAATGGAATATTGCAGATGTTGCTGTTCCTGATGTCGATGGTCTTGATCCGAATATATTAGACTATTATAGAAAAAATCCAGCAGAGATAGAAATCAAACCTAAAGCTGATATTACAGATGAGATAGTATTTATAAATATTTTCCAATGCGGCGGAGAAATAAATCTTGTATTAAATAAAGAGCTTTTAGGTTTAGATTTAAAAGGTGGGGAGTTTCAATTTGAGCTAGCAATGGAATTAAAAAATGATTATAGAGCACAAAGATTGCAAATAAAATCAAACAATAAAGATGGTACTATAATTTTTGATCCTATCAAAATTTCAGATTTACCAGGCTTTTTAAAAGATCCTAGTCAAAATCCAAACCCATACGTAAAGTTATACATTCGTGAAGTAATACCAGAAAATGCAAAGGTCAAAAATGAATTTATGGAAATGATCGGTCATTCTCTTGATAGATATGAATGGAAAAGAAACATTATTGATACTTTCAACAATAAAATGACCTTTGACGATCAATTAAAATCTATAATTATAGAAAAAAAAGTTGTAGATGGTAAACCAAAATACGAAGTAAAATATGAAGACCGATACAAATCAGTATTTCCTACAGACCCAAACGAACCACCAACAGCTGAACCCGTAAAAGACGATCTAACTTTCCACAACAAATATCAAGGTCAAAAACTTAAATTCAAAAAAGAAGTTGTTGGAACAACAAAAGAGGATACATTCCAGTTCGTTATGAAGGTCTACAACGAAAACGATGAAGAGGTAGAAATGAAAACCGAAGTTGAACACTTAGGTAAAAAGTCTATAATAGAAACAAACAAGCTGTTTGAGGTTGATGATAAAGGAGATTATATAGTACAGTCAATACCTGAAAACTATACAGTGGAAATAGCAGAAAAGGAAAAACCGGGTTATACTATAGATAAAGAAAATTCAGTATTTAAAGGACAAGTTAGAGCAGACAACGTTCCTGAACTAAAAATAGTAAATAAGTATTTCCAATCTAAGTCTGTAACATTTACTGCTAGAAAAAAACTTCACGGTGCAGACCTGAAAGATTATTCATTTGAATACTATCTATTAAATAAAGAAGGTTCTATAATTGACAGAGCAGTAAATGACCAAGACGGTATCATAAAATTTTCACCTATAACATATGACCAAAATGATATTGGTAAAGAATTTAACTACCAAATAGTAGAAGTAAACAACAAAGTAGACAATATAGTTTATGATACAAAAATATACAAAATGAAAGTTGAAGTTAAAGATTCAGAAAATGGAATGGTATTAAAACAAACAAACGACATGAACCTTATAACAGACCCTGATGGTCAGATGATATTTAACAACTACTATATAAACCTACCATTAACGGGACAGGGCGGAATATTACTGGGTACAATAGCAGGAAGTATCATAATAACAATATCCCTATACTATTTGAAAAAGAGAAGAAAGAGTGGTGAGAATAATGACTAAATTTAAGTATCTAATAGGAACAATTTTAATAGTAAGTATATTTTCTCTACCAGCCACACTCAACCAGTCCAATGCCATAGAGAAAAATAAAAAACCGACTATAGAAAAAACAGTATTAGACGATAAAACATATAAAAAAGAAAATACAATAATATTCGGTAAGAACAAAATATCATATAGACTAGTAGGTTCTATCCCTGATTTGTCTAAATACACAGAATATAAATGCGTGTTTAATGATACCACACCAAAGGATACTAGCTTAGTAAAGGAGTCTATAAGAATAAATTTAATCACAGACTCAAATACAAAAGACTTAACCAATTCTTTTGAGCTAGAAGACAAGGGTGATACATTCAAACTAATAGCTAACAATATAAAACCTTTAACAAATGGAAATTCTAAGATTGAAGTTTATTACGACCTTGAGTACAAGGGTCAATCAACAAAAGACCTAATAAACTATGCAAACCTTGAATACCAGGATGGTAAAACTATAGACGATATAACCACTACTAAAATTAAAAAAGAAACCATAGTAACAACTACAACAGTTGATAAAAAGAAAATAGATGTCCTAACAGGTGTTATGTCATCTCAGCAAACAATGTTGGCTTTAACAATAATATTTGGTTCTTTGGGTCTAGGATCCTTTATGAAATCTAGAAAGAGGAACTAAAAAATGAAAAAGAAAATACCTATTATAGGACTTGTTTTAGGTCTTTGTATGCTAATCTTTTATCCAGCATATGACTTTTACTATACATATAAAAACACAGAAAAGGTAAAGCAGTTAGAAAACACAACATCAAAGTTATCAACGGATTCTTTAAAATCCTACTTTGATGAGGCTAAATTATATAACAAAAATCTAGCTGGTGAGATTACAGGTAAGACCATAAAACCATATGAAAAGCAGCTAAATACATCGGGTAAAAACACAGCCTTTGCCAGTTTAATAATACCTAAGATAAACCTAACTCTTCCAATATATCACGGAACAGACGAGTCTGCACTAGCACAGGGTGTAGGGCACCTTAAAGAGACATCTCTTCCTATAGGTGGTCCATCAACACACACCTGTCTTTCAGCCCACTCTGGAATGAAGGAGATGAGAGCCTTTGATGATATAAGAAAATTAGAAAATGGAGATGTATTTGGTATAAAAACCTTAGGTAAATTAATCACCTACAAGGTTTATAAAACAGAGGTTGTACTACCTCATAATATGCACTCTTTACTTATTGAGAAAGACCAAGACCTAGCAACACTAATAACATGTACACCATATGGAGTGAATACTCACAGACTTTTAGTCCACGCAAAAAGGTGTCCTGTTCCAAATGGTTTTGAAAAGAATAAAGAGATCATTAAAAACGTAATAACTAACAAAAGATACCTACCAGCTATAGTTGCTATCGGTCTTTTGTTATTATTAATAACAATGAGGTCTCTTATTTTAATAAAAAAATGGATTAATTAATTTATTTAATTTTTAATAATTTTTTGTCTTGACTTTAAAAATTAATTATGGTATAATTTATTCATGAAATAACTGATAAAAAGAGGTTTAGACATGGGAACAATTGAAATTAATCGTACAATTAAATCACGTATTATTTTTCAAAATAGTCAAGATGTGTCTAAGATGGTTGATTCTCAAGAAGCATTTAGACAAGGTTGTAATTTTGTATCAGAATACATGTTTAATAACAATTTTCCAATGAATACAACAACTTTGGTAAAGCTTCTCTATAAGGATTTACGCTCTAAATTTGGTTTAAAGTCACAAATGGCACAATCCTGCATTCGTACTGTAATCGCTAGATACCGTAGCGTTCAAACCCAATTACGAAAAGAACGTGTTTGGGATGGTTATAAAAAAGATAATCATGGTAAACAAGTTAAAAACTATGTGAACAAAGATTTAGACTTTTTATGGAAACCAATTGAATTTAAACGTCCACAACTTGATTTGGTTCGTAATCGTGATTATTCACATAGGGATGACAATACAATGTCTTTGAATACGATTTATGGACGTGTGATTGTAAAACCTATTTTTAACGGTTGGGAAAAATACTTTGATGGTTCTTGGAAATTGGGTACTGCTAAGGTTTTGAAGTCTGGTAAACATTGGTATTTACATATCGCTGTTACCAAGGAAGTTGAAGAACCTGAATTTAAAGTATCTCATGTAGTAGGAATTGATCGTGGTTTAAGACAGTTGTTAACCATTTATGATGAAAAGGGTAAAACTACATTTGTTAATGGTAAAAATGTTTTACAAAAACGTAGACATTATAAACGTTTACGTCAGCAGCTACAATCTAAAAATACCAGATCAGCTAAACGCAGATTAGAAGCTATTGGTCAACGAGAATCCCGTTGGATGAATGATGTAAATCATTGTTTATCTAAGACACTCGTTAACTATTATGGTAGTGGTACAATCTTTAATTTAGAGGATTTAACAAATGTAACTTTTGATACTGTTTTAAAGCGTGCTAAGAAAAATCGTTATGAACACCATTCATGGGCTTTTTATGATTTTGAACAAAAGTTAATTTATAAAGCGATTGATAAAGGAGCACAAGTGATTAGTTGTGATGCTCACTATACCAGTCAACGTTGTCCAAAATGCGGATTTATTGATTCAAAAAATCGTGATAAAAACAAACATGAATTTTGTTGTAAAGCTTGTTCTTATAAAACAAACGATGATCGTGCAGCAGCTATGAATATTCAGTTCTTAGGAACTCTTTATAATAGTGGAAATCCAAAGTCTGCTTTTGAAAAAGTGATGTAGCGAATCTAATATGGTTTGTTATAGGGTAGCTGTCAACCTGCCTTTGTGTAAACTTGTTTTTTTAAAGTCATAGGAGTTGTTAAAACGTTCGTACTAGATGAGAGTTTGCAAGTCGCCTACTTCAGTTGGTGGCAGTTGATATAATCAGAAAAATAATAAAAAAAAAAAGGAGTAAGAAAATATGAAAATTAAATCAAATCAAAAAGCAAGTATTGCACTTGCACTAATGTTATCAATGAGTTGTGTAGCGCCTACCGTGGTTCCATCTTTCGCAGCAGCGGGAACAGAAAAAGGTACAATAACAATTAACTCAGACCAAGAAGTTAAGTACAAGGGATTTAAAATATTCTCTGGTAAAGTTAAGCCAGTTGAAGGTGACGGTGGTGGAGCATCTGCCAACATAAGTAACCTAGAATGGGCTTCACAGAAAATAGAAGACGCTGTAGTTGCTGTTATAAATGATGAAATAGGCGAATCTGGAACAAAATTTGCAAAAGACGCAACAGGACACTACAATGCTCAAGCTGTAGCTACTTACCTGTCTACTAAGATAACTGGTACAGACCAGAACACAATAGTTGCAAACGACAATCTTGCTAACAAGATAGCTAAGGCTATAAAGGGTCTTACAAAGACAACTGACGTAACACCTAAAGAAACAAAAAATGACCTAGATCCAGGCTACTGGTTATTTGTAACTGATCCTGATACAATAGCTACGGGTCATAAAAATGCAACAGCTCCAATATTTACTGTTCTTGGTGGAGGGGATGTTACTATAAACGAAAAGACATCTCTACCAACTATAGATAAGAAGGTTAAGGGTGCAAACGGTCAGTGGGGACTATCTAGAGACTCTCAGGTTGGTCAGGTTGTAGACTACAAACTTACTGGTACAGTTTCTAAGAACATAGCTACTTATGACAAGTATTCTTATAGCTTTGAAGACCAGCTTCCTGCAGGTATGGACCTTGTTGAAGACTCAGTTAAGGTATCCATTGGTGGTGTTGATGTAACTGCTAAGTTTACTAAAGAATATACTAATAGACTTCTTAAGCTGAGCATAGAAAACCTAAAGGCTATTGATGGAGTTAATGCCGACACTAATGTTTTAGTTGAGTACAAGGCTAAATTAAACAATGATGCTGTTATAGGTGGCACTGGTAATGAAAATACAGTTAAGGTTGTATACTCAAATGACCCTCACACAAATTCTAAGGGTGAATCTAAGCCAGTAACTGCTAAAGATTATGCTTTCAAACTAAAGCTAGTTAAGGTTGACAAGGACACTAACAAGCCTTTAAAGGATGCGAAGTTTACAATTAAGGTAAAGAATCCAGCAAACACTGAAACAAACGGTAAATATGTTCAGGCTGATGGCACACTTGCAGACACTGAATACAAGTTCACAAGTTCTGATGAAGGTATAGTTGCTGTATCAGGTCTAGAAGCTGGAACATATACTATTACAGAAACAGACGCTCCTGAAAGTTATAAGGTAGCTGAACCAATTGACTTTACTATAAGTGCTACATATGACGGTTTAAACATGACAGCGCTTAATAACACGGTTTCAGGTGACAATGTTATAGCTGGTCTAGATACTACTGATGATAGAACAATGAACGCTGTTGACGGATCTGCTTCAGATCTAACATCTGGTGAAGTTAGAGTAACTCTTGGAGATATTAAAGAAACTGATATGCCATTAACAGGTCAGGGTGGTATTATGGCTGGTATGGCTCTAGGTGGAGGAATCTTCCTGGTTTCAGCAGCAATGTATATAAGAAACAAAAAGCAAGAAAATTGCTAATAAATAAAAATTAAAACCTATTTTAGTGTTGGTGAGAGAATATTTTCTCTCCCAGCACTATTTTTTATAAAAAAAAAAATAAGATATATCAACTCAAAAAAAAAAAGTCTTTTATTAGTTAAATCTTTACAAATTCTACATTTATTGCTATAATAAAAAGTGAATAAGGGCGTATTACCTCGGTTTACGTTTAAAGAGTTGGATTAGTCCAGCTCTTTTTTTTAATGAGCCTCAAAAAGAAGTCTCCCTTATTTATATGGGAGATGAATTTTTATAAATAATAAATTCAGCAATTCTAATATTGACAAATTCTCATACATATATTATACTATATGTATGAGATATATAAAGGGAAGAACTTCGGTTTACAATATTAATTACCATATCATATGGTGTATTAAATACAGAAGAAAAGTTATAACACCCGAAATAGAAAACAGACTTTATAAAATACTAAATGATATAGCCAAAGAAAGAGGGTTTGAAATAGTAAAGGCTAAAGTTGGAGAAGGTGATCACATTCATGTTTTTGTTTCTGCTCCACCTAAATATTCAGTTAGTCAAATAGTAAAGTGGTTAAAGGGGATAACTGGAAGGCTTATTATGAAAGAATTTCATGATGAAATATATAATAAGCTATGGACTGGTCATTTTTGGAATGGCTCTTATTTTGTAGAAACAATAGGATCTACAAGTGAAGAAAATATGATGTCTTATATAGAAAGACAGAAACATGTTCAATTATAATTATTAAAGGTGGTGAGGTCTATGAAGTCTAATATTGCATATAAGTTTAGAATTTATCCTAGCGAAAACCAAGCTAGATTGATAGAAAAAACTTTTGGTTGTGTAAGATTAATATACAACTGTGATCTTCTTTATAGGTCTCACACTTATAAAAAAGATGGTAAATCTAAAAGTTTATTAGTTACTGAATATAAAAAAGACTTTGATTTTTTAAAAGAAGTTGATTCATTAGCTTTAGCTAATGCTAAATTAAACTTAGATAAAGTGTTTAAGAACTTCTTTGAAAAAAGATCTAGATATCCAAGGTTTAAATCTAAGAAAAAGTCTAAACTATCTTATACAACCAATAATGTTAATAATAACATTAGAATTGAAGGTAATTTAATTAGATTACCTAAGCTTGGTTTTGTGAAGATTAATATTCATAGACCAATTAAATCTGGTAAACTTAAAAATGTTACTGTATCAAGGGATAGTTCAGATAATTACTATGTATCCATTAATATAGAATATGATTTAGTAAAACCAGAACCTGTTAAACCTAAGAAAATATTAGGTCTTGATTATAAATCAGATGGTTTGTACGCTGATAGTGAAGGTAATATAGCTAATAACCCTAAATGGTATAGAAAATCTCAAGTTAAACTAAGAAAACTTCAAAAAAATTTATCCCGTAAACAAAAGAACTCTTTCAATTATAAAAAGAACAAAAAGAAAATTTCTTTACTACATAGAAAAATAGCAAATCAAAGGTTGGATTTTTTACATAAAGAATCTTTTAAGTTAGCTAATGAATATGATATGATTGTAGTTGAAGATATTAATATGCAAAACATATCAAGAACTCTTAACCTAGGAAAATCTACTCATGATAATGGATTTGGTATGTTTAAAGATATATTAAAATACAAACTTGATAAAAGAGGTAAAATCTTCATTAAAGTTGATAAATTTTACCCATCGACTCAAACATGTTCATCGTGTGGTAATAAAAAACTTTCTGATGAAAAGTTAAAACTAAAGGATAGAGTTTATAGATGCGATAAATGTGGTATTGAAATAGATCGTGACCTTAATGCTGCAATTAATATAAAAAATGAGGGTTATAGACTATATACATCTATGTAGTAAATAAATATGGTAGGGCTTGGGACAGTCCGAACCTAACGACTATGAAGACAATGTAAGACTAAAAACCAAGATTTTAGCAAATGTCGTTGAAGTAGTAAAGAAATTCTAGCTTATGCAATAGGCTAGAAGCTCAGTAATTTATTGCTGAGTAGTTCACTTTGAAAATTATATATAAAGTGAGTTAGAAAACACTTAATTTTTTTATATTTTTTGTTTTACAAAACGAGATATAATAAAAAAAAAAAAAGAAAGGATCATAAAATCATGGCAGGAAATCATTATATAAATGTTGTGAAAGATGGAAAAGAAGTCTATTCATACCAAGTCTTAGGTAACGATGACTCATTCGATAAGGAATTTTATAAAAATCTAAACATTAATCCTAAAAGAGAAGACAATAAAGAAATAAACTATCTAGAATTTCTATACGAATGGCACCAATACCTAGAAAGAAATCCGGACTTAAAAAGAAGTCTTGAAGTTCCAAACCATATGAAAGAAAGATTGGAAAATAGAAAAGAAGCTTTCAAAGACTACCTTTTCGGTTTTTATGGGGCTAGTGAAACCTACTCAACCCAACCTCAAAACCTCACAAGAGTACTTATAGATAGAAAGTACCTAAATCTACTAGGTGAGCCTAGAGACTGTAGAATAACAATAACGATAATATAAGAAAGTTTATAATAATATTAGGCCCAGCATATGCTGGGTTTTTTCTCTTGCTAAGAGCAAGACTATAATTTACTAGATTGAAAACCGATATTGACGAGTTGGTAACTCGTAGAGGTTTAATTAGTTAAAATCTGCAACAAGATGAAATCTTGTAGAAAGTTATTTAGAATAGGTCTAAACAAGATAGTCTCTTATAGAGGTCTGTTCAGATAATATAACAAGATGAATCTTGTAGATTAAATTTTAGAAAAAAATTATAAAAATTATTATTAAAAAGGAGAAAAAATTATGTTTAATGCTGTTATTTTAGAAGGTAGATTGGCGGAAAATCCAAGAGTAAATGTGAACTCAGATGGTTCTAAGGGTGTAATGATCACATTGATCCACGACACTGGAAGAAAGAACAAAGAAGGAAAGTCAATAACATCCAGAATCAATGTTAGGGCTTTCATCAGAGCTGGTGTAGAATCAGTAACACCTTATGAAATGTGTCATGAAGGTGACTTAATCGGCGTACAAGGAGAAGTAAGATGTGATGCTCCATACATGAAGGATGGTGTAACAGTATATCCATCACAGTACATCCTTGCACAGAAGATGGAATTTAAGGAATCTAAGTCTGTAACGGATGCCAGACGTGCAAAGAAGGTAGCAGAGGCTGCTGCTGCACACACTGAAGAAGAAAGCGAAGACGCTCCATTCTAACAGAGAAACAAAACCCACCTATATAGGTGGGTTATTTTTTTTATAAAGCAATAAATATTGATTTTATAGGTTTTTCATGATATAATAAAGACATAAATATATAAAGAAAAGGAGACTATACATGAAATTACTAAAAAATCGTGATTTAAGAAGATATAAAAAAAAGATAAAGACCATACTAGAACTAGAAAATAAATATAGCAAGATGTCAGATGAAGAATTAAAAAATATGACTGAGGTACTAAAAAACAAAATAAACTCAGGGTCATCACTAGAGAATATCCTACCTGACGCATTTGCAACAGTTAGGGAAACATCGGCAAGAGTTTTAGGTATGAGACATTTCCCTGTTCAGTTAATAGGCGGTATAGCCCTACACGAAGGAAATATAGCCCAGATGAAGACAGGTGAAGGTAAAACACTAGTTGCAACCCTACCAGCCTACCTAAACGCACTAACAAATAAAGGTGTCCATGTCATTACAGTTAATGACTACCTTGCCAAGCGTGACCGTGACCAAATGGCAAAAATATATGAATTTTTAGGTTTGTCTGTCGGTGTAATTGTTCATGACCAATCAGCAAAACTAAGAAAAGAACAATATGCTTGTGATATAACATATGGAACAAACAACGAATTTGGATTTGACTATTTGAAAGATAATATGATAATGAGACCTGAACAGGCTGTTCAAAGAGAACTTAATTATTGTATAATTGACGAGGTAGACTCTATTCTTATAGATGAAGCTAGAACACCTCTTATCATATCAGGTGAGGGTGAAGAATCAACTTATCTTTATAATGATGCCGATGTATTTATTAGGACACTTACTATGGATGACTATGAAACAGAGGAAAAAGACAAGGCTGTCTCACTTACAGAATCTGGTATAGCTAAGGCTGAAAAGTATTTTAACATAGAAAACATAACAGACATAAACAACACAATCCTATACCACCACATTAATCAGGCTTTAAAAGCTCATACTATAATGAAAAAAGACATAGACTATGTAGTTAAAAACGATGAAATTATAATCGTTGATGAGTTTACAGGTCGTTTGATGTTTGGTAGAAGGTATTCTGATGGTCTACATCAAGCAATAGAAGCAAAGGAAAAAATCACAATTAAAGCTGAATCAAAAACCCTTGCCACAATTACATTCCAGAACTACTTCAAGTTATATGAAAAGCTATCTGGTATGACTGGTACAGCGAAGACTGAAGAAGAGGAATTTAAGACCGTTTATAAAACGAAAGTTTTCGTAGTACCTACAAACAGACCTATGATAAGAAAAGACCATAAAGACCAAGTTTATATAGACCAAGAATCTAAATTTAATGCCGTGGTTGATGAAATAGAAAGAAAACATAAAACAAAACAGCCAATCTTAGTAGGTACTGTTTCAATAGACAAGTCTGAGACGCTCTCAAAGCTCCTTACAGACCGTTACATACCTCATCAGGTACTAAATGCCAAGAACCACGAAAAAGAGGCTGAAATCATCGCTCAGGCGGGCAGACTAGGCGCTGTTACTATCGCCACTAATATGGCTGGTAGAGGTACCGATATACTACTTGGTGGTAATCCGTCTTTTATGGCTCTTAGAGAAATGAAAAGACTTCAGTTTACTGATGAAATTATAAATAGAATAAACTTCAAAAACGATATCGAAGGTTATATTGAAGATAAAGACCTTGATGTTGCAAGGGAAACTTATAAAAAATTGGTTAATGACTTTAAAGACCTTACAGATTCAGAACATGATGAAGTTATAAAGGTTGGTGGTCTATGTATCATAGGTACAGAAAGACACGAATCTCGTAGAATAGATGACCAGTTGAGAGGTCGTTCAGGACGTCAGGGAGATCCAGGAGAATCAATTTTTTATCTAGCCCTAGATGATGATTTAATGAGACTATTTGGTAGTGAGAGAATCAAAAACTTCGCCAATAAAATGGGTATAGATAAGACTAAACCAATAGATGCTGGTATGCTTACCAAATCAATAGAAAATGCACAAAAGAAGGTAGAGGGTAAAAACTTCGGTATAAGAAAACAAGTTCTAGAATATGACAATGTTATGAATAGGCAAAGAAATATAATCTATACTGAAAGAAGAAATATAATTAATAATAACATACCTGATGGTCAGGTGTATAACCTTATAAATAAGGCAGCTAAAAAACTATATGATAAGTCTTTTGTGACAACTGGAATATTAGATATGGTTAAATTTAAAAATCTAATCAAACACAATATAGTTGATTTAAAAGTGATAGATAACTTGGATTTAACATCAGAAGCATTCGAAAAAGTCTATGATATGTTAGTTGCCGAATATGAACATAGAAGAGAACTTCTGGGTCCTAGAGCAGACCAAACAGAAAAAGAAATACTTATACAAGTCATAGATAAACACTGGATAGACCACATAGACGCTATGGACAAACTAAGACAAGGTATTGGTCTTCGTGGCATAGGTCAGGTAGACCCAGTAGTTGCATACAAGACAGAAGGTTTTGAAATGTTCGATAAGATGAATGATAGTATTGTAATGGAATTTGTTTATAATCTATTTATGATATAAAACCATAGCATAGGTGGACTAAAAGTCCACCTATTTTACATGAGATACTATATACCACTTACTATAGTTTCTAATTAGGTGGATATAGATTTTTTACACATATAAAAAGAAAGGTGGAAGAAAATTAAAATGAAAGAAGAACTAAAAATAAAACTGGACGAATTCATAAAAAATAAAGGGGTAATTGATTTATTTGACCCAGAAAAGATAAACCCAGAACTAGTATCTGAGTTTAAGACATTAGACGAACTAAAAGAATTTCTAGAAGAAGAATGGTTCGATAGTATAATTATTAGATGTGATGAGGTAGCAAACGACCTATTTTATGACTTCACAAGCGATCATTGTGACTATGAAGACGAGGTTATAGACTACTTCTTAGATGAGGGCCTTTACTGCGAATCAAGAGATTCGGTGGGGACATATGATGAAGACATGAATGATAAGTTCTCAAATGAATTAAGGGCGTTATATGATATACATGAATATATTAGAGAAAATATGAATGTTGACGCTGTTAGTAACTCTATAGAAGCTACTAAACTAAACCTTAATATTATGCCTAATCAAAGAGAAAATATAAATACAGAAGGCTCTTATTTTGTAGATTTATTATGGGCTATGGTAGATAGAAATATAGACGCTATAAACAAGGCAAAAGAAGAACTAAAAGAAAACGTAATAGAAGATTTATTTAAGTCTCAAGGATATGAACTGATAGACATCTGCGATGATGAAAAAATAAACGAATCAAAGTTCTTATCAACATTTTATGCAGAACTTTCGTGTCTAAGAATAGACGCTGGTGGCTTTTTGGTATTTCTTACAGAACTTGATCTAAAAGACTACTATAGATTACTAAACAATGAAATATCCATAAATTTTGAAAGAGGAACTTGTGGTATATTTGACCCCGTTTTTGGTGGTGGGTCTATACTTGAATTAGCACTTGAAAAACCATTTGAAATCAAAGCCTTTACAGAGGACAAAAACGATATCTTTTACAATTCATGGATTCAAGTAGAAGACGGTAAATGCTATGGCTATTCTCTACAAAGTATATACGGACTTAGTTACGATTGTTATGTTTGGTAACTATGTAATTTCATAAAGTGCTAAAACCTAAAAATTACATAGTTAATTACTACATTGTTTGTAGTAAACAGGGTGTATTTTATATACGCTACTGTAGTCCAAATAAGGTAAAAGAAAGTAATTTCTTGAAACCGAAACTTTTTTATTGTCATTACTGGAGTAATGAAGAAGGAACTGGTTATATACCAGAATCTTAGCAGTGGTGGGTGGGTTGGACCTGTTGAGATTGATTAAAAAAAATAAAGGAGTAAAATTATGATTGATTTATCAGAAATAAACGAAAAAGTTAATGATACAATACTAAATTGCAAAGAAGATGGTTATCACCGATACAAAAAAGAAAAAGATATAATCGCAAATCAATATAAAGATAAAATAATAAAAAGTAAAGATCAATTAAGAGACTCTATAGATACATTTTTATCTTTAAATACAAACGATCTAGAATTAACAAGAGATGCTAAACACTTAAAAATAGCAATAAATACAGATAAAACTGAAATAGTATCAATCAAAAATCTAAAAGACTTTGATTATTTTTACAATAAAAGCGAAAAGCTACTTAAAAAAATAAATGAAAATATAAATAAATTTGACAACTTAACAATTGAGTATTTACTAAATCTAATATTAAACCTATATAACAATAAAATAATATCAGAAGAAGACCTAAATGACTTTATAGTTTATGAAGAACAATACGAAGATGGCTGTTGGTATGAAATAAAAATGGTAATTGAAAAATATGAATCAAGACCTAAAATATTTTTTAGAAAAACACAAGAAATACAAATGTGCATTAAAACATATAATGTTAGTCTTTATGGTCTAACAGATAAGAAAACCATAATTGAAAACCTAAAAATCTTCATAGAAAAGATGTGTAATTAGAAGAAAGTGAGGTGTGTTTTATGTATTATTATTATTATTTCATGATGCAAGATAATTTAGACAATTCTTTCAACCATACCTGTAACCATACCTATAACAATTCCAACACAATACTAATATCAAATCCTATATTAAGTATCATTGTATCAATTATTGCAATTTTTATATTATCTTATATGATATATAAGATAATGGAGTTTATAGCAGTACCAACACACAAATTAGATGAGAAGAAAAAGCGAAGAAGAGATAGAATTAACAAAATATTTAACAAATAAAAAAGAGGGTTAAAAGATGGAAAATATTAATAACGACAAAAAATTAGCAAAACTTTTAGAGTCTATAAACGAAGAATATTCAATAGGTGAACTTAAGGGTTCTTATGTGAGCAAAGATGGCGAACTAAAAATATATTTCAACATAAACTCATTTATATTCACACTTGTTATGATAAAAAGTAAATATGATGAAGTATATGAACACATAGCAAAAGGTCGTGAGAGATTGGCCCGAAATAAAATAATAGATTTCATAATAAAGTGCCTAGAAGGTGTAGACATGAAATATATGTTTGACAATTATTACGATCCAGAAAACGAAACCCACCATCCTTTTGAGCTAGTTGATTATTTAAGGGTTTTAGACCACTATATCAAGGACTTATTAAAAGACTTACAATCAGACAGAAGTTAGAAAGGTTAAAACATTATGAACTTAGATTTAATACACTTATACATAGAAGAACCAAAGTCATTAACAGGACCTTTAATGTCGTTAATTCCTACTTTACTATGTATTGGAATTTTCATTTATATAATAATAAAATTAGTTAAATTGAAGGTACCATCAATTCTTGTTATAATGTTATCTCTAAATATAATAGCCCTTTCTTTATATTCTGGCAGATATACATTAAAATTTTACGAAGAATATAAAACTGACAATACATACTATGTTTATGTAAGTGAGGATAAACACATTATAAAAAACGAAAAAGAAATAAGTAAAAAAGATTATAATTTTATTTTAAAAACAAGAGAAAAAGCCCTGCTTGGTGACAAACCAACTGAAGACGAAATTAATAGGATTAAAAATATAATATTGACAAAGTAAAAGAAAGGATTTTAAAAATGAACTTTGATGTAATACATTTAAAATACGAAAAAGCCCCAACAGTATGTTGTATAATATTCATGATTATAGTAAGTCTAATAATTAGTGCGTTATTTACTTTTATGACACTAAGATCACTCGATGGAATAATATTATTACCCATACTATCGGGAATGGTCGCCATACTAATTCCAATATTTGTAGCTGTGGATATTCCTTACTTCATACGCCAACATAAAGATGGAGATATTTATGGTTTTTATATTGGTGCAAATGATGAACACATTAAACGAATAACAAAGGAAGAGTATGATTTTATTCAAAGTGTAAAGAATGATTATATACTGGGTGAAACAATAAAAGAGGAAGACATTAATAAAATTAGGGAAATTATAAAAAGATAATTATATGTATAAAAAGAGAGGTTAAATATGAATCGTTTCAATATGGAAGATATAGAAGTTTTTGATAATTCAATATATGAAGAAAATAATAATAAAGATAGTGAAAAACACAAAGAATTAAAACATGAATATTCTATTATTATAGGTTGTATAATAGCTGGTATATTGGGATTTTACATATTTACTCGAAAAATAAATGTACCCAAACCAAATCCTGATCAAATTGTTATAGATTTTTCAAAATTAGGTTATCCATCTAGTACTCTAGATTTTAAATTAATCAAACTTACTGTCATAGTCATTCTAATTTATACATTGATAAATCTAATAGGGCTAACAATAAAAAAATTAAAAAAGATGTAAAATGAAAGAAAGGTTAAAAGGTGGATATTAATATATTAATTCTACTATTAATCATATCTATAGTGAGTTCCAATTCACTAATCAAAACAAATGATAATAAAGATCAAAATAGTAACGATAATAAAGATAATAATAATGATGATGATGAAAATGACGATGATGAGAACGACAGTACACTCTTATTAGTCCTAATGATGATAGCTATAGCTACTCCCGTTCTAATAACAATGATACTACTAACATAAATAAAAGAATTTAAAATAAGGAGAATAAAAACATGGCAAATATAACATTCGCAAACGGAACTATGACGATGTATGTAAAAGATGAAAAGGATGCTGCTAACTTTATACATTTAATAAATGAAAATTTAGCAGACGCAACATATCATACTGTAATACCCGCTTTTCAAAATATGACTGTAAAAGAAATCCTAGAAAACTTAGAAGAAGCAGACCTTACAGACTATGACCACGGTCTAGACATAGACACTACAAACTGTAAGAAATACAGTGTGAGCTTCTATGGAACAGGTAGGTGGTCTTATACTACTAATATAGAAAACATGGAAACTTGGTTAAAAGAATCCATAACATCAAAGAAGGGTTCTTGCGAAACACTAGATAACATCATTTCTAATGGTTTGAAGATAGTCTTTGACTATATAGAAGAAGACGAATCAATGTCCTCTATATTCGAATATGTAAATATCTCAGATTTTGAAAAAGGCAAAATCAATTCTGAAATAAGTTCAAAGTCTCACGATTGGACTATAGAAAACCTAGAATACTATTGTGATTATCAGGATTGTTTTGACTTAAGCCACGATGGACTACTTAAACTTGTTACAGCAATGATAGACTTCAATAGTTTCAATAAAGAAGAACTGAGAACTTGTGAAAACTTTGATAAATTACTAGATAACTGGGACCATCACTATAAGGAAATGTTTTCAAAATTTATAAATAAGTTTGACACAAGTGAGATTTTCTTTGATTATGACGTTGATGCGGTAGAGTCTAATGAAGATATTAATATATATTTCAGAGAAGAGCTGGAAAATTATATAGCAAATGTGGTAGCCTAAATCTGAAAATATAAAAAAAAAGAAAGGACCTAAATTATGAACTTAAACGCAGTCCATTTAGAGTTTATAGAAAAATTAAATGTATATGACATAATAGGAAATTTGATTGTAATATTAACACTCATACTGATACTTAGCTATATCAACATATCATTTTTCAAACTAATGAATAAAGGAGTGGCTCTTATTTTTCTAATGATAACCATAATATTTTTTTCAGCTCTAATTGAAACCACAATAAACTATTTTAATAAATATAAAGATCATGATGTTTATAAAGTTTATTTAAATGATGATAAAGAAAGCGCTAAAGAAATAACAAAAGAGGAACATCATTTTATTCGAAATGTAAAAAATAAACACACACTAGGTGAAAAGATAAAAGAAGAAGATATCATCAAAGTTAGAGATATCATAAAAAGATAATCACATATAAAAAAGAAAAAGAAAGGATATAAATATATGAAGTTCAATAACCTAAATTTAAAATCAGAAAAAAATAAAACAACAGGAACTGGTGTCATAATCTTTGCAACAATTATATGTTTGATGGCTGTTATTATATCTGCTTCTATACTGCCAATATTAATCTATAATAAACTAACATTTGCAATTGTAATTTCAATAATAACCATTATAATGAACTCCATAGCAGTTATTATTGGTATTGTAAAATCTATTCAAGAATATAAACAGAATCTACATTAATAAAAAGAAAGAGGTTTAAAAATAAACTTTGATATAATTCATTTAAAATTTATAGAAGCTCCACCAATATGGTTGATAATGTTATTAACTATTACAAGTATAGTGTTTATTGCGATGATAACTTATGCAATACCAATACTATTTCGTAAAAAACGAATAATATCAACCACAATAGCAATATTTTCTATAATAATACTTTTAATAAATCTTATTGTTGGTGTTCCGTTTCTAATGCAAGAATATAAAAACGGAGGTATTTATATAGCCTATATTGGTAAAGATCCTGAACATATTAAATATATTAAGAAAATAACAAAAGAAGAGTATAATTTTATCCAAAATACAAAATATAACTATTCACTCAATAAAAAGATGAAAAACAAAGACATAAATAAAATTAAGACTATTATAAAACAAGAAAGGTGTAAATCTATGAACTCAAAAGTTAATTCTGATAAAGAAAAATCAAACATTATATATTTACTCCCTATAATAATAATTATGATATTATATGATATTTTACTTTTATTGATTTCATATCAAGGCTTTATATCTGAATCAATAGAGCTTGCAATATTTCCAATGATATTACTTATAA
>ERZ773027.424-NODE-424-length-26721-cov-13.549801_pt1 | contig 26721 bp, 28 predicted proteins | sample MGYA00511032_ERZ773027 | MGnify/ENA primary metagenome ERZ773027 (study PRJEB29015, sample SAMEA2738138) | human oral metagenome | biome: human oral; feature: human-associated habitat; material: saliva | place: China | collected 2190 ... | reverse complement strand
CTGTTGATGTACGAGCAGCATAAACAGCATCGTATAATTTTTGTTCTTCAGTAGTAAGGTTATGTCCAGGAGCTACCAAAGCTTGGATACTTGCCCCAACTTCATAACCATATTGAATAAATGGTTGGTCCGTTTTACCAGGACCAGTTCCTGTACCTGGATCGTAATCAACTTGCCAAGTTAATTCTCCTCTAGATGCAGTAGCAGTAGTAGTGAATTTTTGAATACCACTAGATGCAGTAATTTTTCTAGTTTCTACTACATTACCTGTATTTTTATCAATTAATTCTACAGTAGTATCAGTAGAATCATTAAATCCCTTGTAAGCACGTGTGTAGTAGTTTGTATTGTAACGTTCATTAAAGCGAGTGAGGTCTACGATACTATAAGTATAGACATCGCCTTCTTTAGTAGCATATCCTGATGGTACTGTTTGTGAACGAACACTTGCACCATTAGGATCCGTCATAGCAGGTGTAGCAACTTCACCGTCTTTTAGGAAAGTTGCTACAGCAACCGGCTCGTTATTGTGGTCTGTAGCAGCACGACGGCTACGTACGCGTGGCTTGTTTGATTCAGCTGCAGCTGGTTTTGCTTCTTCAGCTTTTTCTGCTGGTTTGGCAGTTTCTTCTGCAGTAACACCTGCTTCAGCAACTGCTGGTTTTGCAACCACTTCTGCTTTTGGAGTTGCTTCTACAGCTGGTTTTGCTTCAGGTGCGGCTGGAGTTTCAGTCGCAGCTTTTGCCTCAGCTGCTAAAGCAGGGTTTGGAAGCTCCACTTTAGGTGCAGGTGCTCCCTGAGCGTAAGTCTCACCTGGAGCTGTAGTAGCAGTATCTTGAGGCGCTTGGTCAGCCTCGGGTTGAACGCTTTCTACAGTTTCCTTGCTTGTGTCAGTAGACGCACTAACTCCATCCGCAGCTACTGTCGGAGCTCCGACAGCAAAAAGCGCTGTCCCTAGTAATACAGAACAAACGCCAACGCTATACTTTCGCAAAGAAAAGCGCTGACGTCTATTAAACATTTCCTTCATTTATTTGTATCTCCTTTTTCATATTTTTATTGTTTGATACATAACAAATGTTATCAAACTTGTTCATCTCCGTCAACTAATTATATCAAAGTTGTTACTTATCGTAAAACTTTCTGAATATTCAGACGAAGTTTCCCTCTATTTTTTAACATTTTTTTACTTTTTTTCCCATTTAGTCCATTTTTTTATTATTCATTTTTTTGACACATTTTCATCCTTTATATAGAAAGAGGCTGGGACAAAAGTCCTAGCCTCTCAATTGTCTTTGAAGTGTCGAGCAAGACGCAGTGGTTGAGTGGGCTCTACTACGCTGATTTCATCAGCTTTTACAGCCCTACTCAACTGTGCGGAGGTGGGACGACGAAATCGAATTCTAACGAATTAACGATTTCTGTCCCACTCTCTATTTACAAGTAAATTTCTCAAATCTATCTATACTATCAGAGGGTATTTTGTAGTGGAAAGCGTCCAAAATCCTGCTCCGCCAGTGCAGGATTGCCCAGCTGATAAACTTTGTCAGCCTGCTGGGTCAAACCGTCCCATGGCTCCTTGCCGATTCGGCTGGCCAAGTCAACTTTTCCCTTAAGCTTGGACAAATGCTGACGTCCCTGCTCGGAAAAGCCTAAAATATGGATGCCAGACGGAAGCTCTTCTTGTCTAGCTCCGACCAGGATATAGGTCAGCAGACGCCGGACCCGAGCCTTGGTATAGCGCTTGGTCGCCACCTGTTCAACTAGCTCTTCTATGGTCTCACTGCTTTTCAGAGCCTCCCTAATCCGAACGGACAACTCCTGATTGACCTGATAGTAGTCCGTCAAATCAGGATAGGTCACTATCTGGTAATGGAGATAAGGAAAGAGATCCGACCAAGTCACCTTGGGTGCCGTTTCAAGCAAGTGATAGGCTGGGGTGAATTTTTTGATAAAGTCTGGCTGATCCAACTTCTGACGAAGGGCAGTTGCGGAGGCAAATTCTTGATCAGCTGACAAGGAATGATAACCAGCCCCCTGACGTTGAATCGGGCACAGCTTTATCGCCTTTCCCGCCACAGCCTTGGCATAGGCCAAGCCCAAGATATGATTGGGAGTGGAGCCTGAGAAATTGAGCCCTGCAAACTCCTGCCACATAGCCTGAGTCTTCTGAGGATAAGATAGGGAATCAGGCAAGCCAGCCAGATAAGCCTCCATCTGCTCTGCCTTTTCACCATAGACCTTGGAAATACTCTCGTAGTCCAGCACTTCCTCGGTCCCAAAAGTCAGCTGTTCGATGCCCAGTCTCTCTAAGATGTCTACTGCCCCCTTAGCGAAAAAATCCGCTGCCTGAACGCTGACCAAGAAAGGCAGCTCAAGAACCAGATCCGCTCCAGCTTCCAAAGCCATCTGAGCCCGAGTCCACTTGTCCACGATAGCAGGCTCTCCACGCTGCATGAAATTCCCTGACATGGCAACAATTTTCAGTCCCTCTGCCTGATCCAGCAGGTATTTATGCCCATTATGAAAAGGATTGAACTCCGCGATAATACCTGTGATGGTCATCTGTACCACCTCCGTTCATAGTAGATAATAATTTCTTCCACTATACAGATAATGTTTATATTCCCTTTATAGTGGTTAGAAATTTTATAATAATTTTTGAACAAGTCATACACCCTGCAATAAATATTGGGATGATTGTATATGAATCAATCTGACTATTGTTTAAATCTTCTAATAAAAGAAAATAAGTTCCAACTATTAAAATAAATAAGAACATAATTGTAATAAATTGAAGCCATATAGAGAAATAATTTAAAACATCTTTTGTTATTTTAGGTTCTCTCTTTGTGATAAACTTCAACAGATAGGGTGAAACAAATAAAAATAAGATCATAAATAATATTATTAATTGATGATCCGATATTGTTTTTGAAATTCCACAATAAAATTTTATAATTAATTCCAATACATTACTATGAGTTTTTACTGATTGCAAGTATTTTACAAAAGAAAAAGCTGAAAGACTTGGAAATATAACGTATTTTAAAAACTCAAAACCATTTTCTTTCTCTGTATCTAATATCTTATTAAGAAATGAAATTGGATATTTCAATAACAATCTGATTATGTATAAACTACATAAGATGACTACAATTATCACTCCTAGCACGAACAATAAAATTTTGATTGTTTTTGCAGACGATGACTGATTACTAAAAAATTCCCAGTCGCTTGAATATATTTCCTTTAAATTTTTCTTTATTGAATTTAAAAAAACACTAATTTGTTTCATATTCCATGTTTTATAATAAAATTTCACTAAATAAAATAAAAAATATCCCAAAAACATCCAAACCATTATAAACTACATCTCCTATTTCTCCGCCACAAAGAACCAGCGAGCGCTCTTGTCGGTCGGCTCCTTGTCCTCAAAGTCCGCGTAAACCTTGACATTCTTAAAACCAGCCTGCTCCAGCAAGATATCGTAAGTCAGAATTTCATAGGTCCGCTCCTCATGTACCTCATCATGGCGCGTGAAACGCCCATCCTCGTCTTGGACAAAGAAGGTCAGCTCATGCACGATGGAATGAGGCGGTTCGTCCGCATAAGAATCCCAGACCATGGCAAAGGTTTCAGCATTTTCATGATAAGAATAGCCTGGAAAAACCTCATCAATCTGGTAAATCGAATGTACGTCAAAGATAAAGCGACCGCCCTCATTTAGATGCTGGTAAACTTCTGCGAAGACCTGACCGACATCCACTTCGTCCTCCATATAGCAAATCGAGTCCGAGTAACAAGTCACCAAATCAAACTGACCAACACCGCTCAAATCCAGCATATTTCCTTGTATAAAGGGAATGTCCAAACCAGCCCCTCTGCTACGCTTCTCTGCCAAATCCAGCATTTCCTGACTCAGATCCAGCCCCGTCACATCAAAACCAGCCTGCTTAAAAGAAATAGACTGGATGCCCGTACCACAGGCCAACTCCAATAGCTTTTTCTTATCCTTGGGAAAATGACGCAAGCTGAAATCCGTCCACTTCTCATACAAAGAATCATCCATAATCGCATCGTAAACCGACGCGAAGGTTTCATAAGTTGCCATACTTTTCCTTTCAAAAATAGCCCAGCCAGCAGGCTGACTGAGCCGAATTCTGCTTTCTGCCTAAGGGCAAAAAATCACTTGTTTTTTTCTTCCAATAAGGCAGCAACATCCACACCAGTTGCTTCGTGCCAGAGTTTTTCCAGATTGTAATGCGCCCGCATTTCCTCAGAAAAGACATGAACAACGATGCCGCCCAAGTCAAGGAGAACCCAGCCACCAGCTGCGTCTCCCTCAACATGACCAGCAGAAACTCCAGCCGCAGCAGCTTTCTCACGGATATTTTCAGCTACTGCATCCAGCTGACGGCTGTTCATCGAGCTGACGATGACAAAGTAGTCTGTCACAGTAGTCAGACCTTGCAAGTCCAGAGCCACAATATCTTCTGCACGCTTTTCATCGGCCGCCTTCACGACCAGTTCCAATAATTCTTGTTCTTTCATAGTTCCTCTTTAATTAAAAATGTTTTTGTAATCTCGAACATCCGCAAAACGTCCGTCCCAAATGTCCTCATAAAATTCATTTATCGTTTCTGCTGGAATGTCATCACTATCAAACGTTGTGCAAGTTCCTTCTGGAACAATAAGCTTATAGCCATATTCAAAGGCAACCTTGACAGAGGTATCCACACAATATTCAGTCTGCATACCACATAAAACTAATTTTTCAATCCCCTGTTTATCCAAGTATTCTTTTAAGCCAGTTTCTTTGAAAATACTATTATACTTCTTCTGAAAGACCTTTTCATCAGGTTTTCGATTTAAAAGCGCAGATAACTGCCAATCTTCTGATGTTTGAGCTTCAGAGTTCTCAATATGTTGAACATAAATAATTTCGATATTCTTACTTCTAGCCTGGTTTTGTAAATAAGAAATTTTTTCCAATAGACTTTTTGTCTGAAAACCAGTTTCCACTAAAATATTCTGAACATCAATGATTATAAAAGCCGTCTTCATTTAGTCCTCTTTCAAATAGTGCACAAAGGCATTATAAGTCTCCAAGGTCTGCGGGTAGATGGGCATCCCTTTGCGAGCCAAATGCTCCACAGTCCTTGCTGTTTCATAGGCCACAGCTTGATTGAGCGACCGCTGAGCCAAGTCTCTAGCCTTGTCTACTCCCGGAAAATCCCGGTTGTGCTCAATATAGTCGGCGACATAGACGACCTTGTCCAGCTCAGACATGGTGGCACTCCCTACTGTATGAATCTCGATGGCTCGCAGAATCTCAGCATCTTCGATGACTAAATCTTCCTGAATCTTGTAAATGCCCACCATTCCATGCCAGACATTATTGCCCCAGTTTTTTAGGTCAGGATCTAGCCGGTATTTGTCAATCAAGGATAGGAATTCCTCATCCAAGACTTTTTTAGCATAGTCATGTAGGAGTCCTGCCAGACCCGCTTTTTCAACATCAAGACCGAAGCGCTCCGCTAATTCTCGGGCAGCCTTTTCCACACCTAGACAATGCCGCAGGCGTTTCTCGGGCATAACAGTTTCCATCTTAGCCAGCAAGGCCTCACGGCTCATGCTGATATAGCTTTCATAGGTCATAGATAAAGCCCTTCTTTCTCAATATAGTCTAAGACTGGCTGAGGTAACAGGAAATTAGGAGTCCGTCCCTGAGCAAGAAAATCCCGCACCATACTGGAGGAAATATCCATAAGCGGCACATCCACCCAGATGACAGGGTAAGAAGTCCCCGCCTTGTAACGCGGCCGCTGAACACCGACAAACTGAACCAGCTCAACCAGCTCATCAATCCGGTACCACTTGGGAAGATAGTCCACCATATCCGCACCGATGATAAAGTAATAGTCCGTATCTGGATGTTGCTCTGTCAGCAGCTTCATAGTGTCGTAGGTATAGGAAATTCCCTTGCGCTCCAGCTCAATGGTTTCAATTCCTAGGCCTTCAATACCCTCAATAGCCAGCTCCAGCATTTTCAGCCGATGCTTTTCATCGATGGTCTCTTTCTTGTCCACATGGGGCGGCTCATACTCTGGCATAAGCAGAACCTGATCCAAGCCTAACTGTTGCCGGACCTGATCCGCCACGACCAAATGAGCATTGTGGACAGGATTGAAATTCCCACCTAAAATGCCAATCTGCTTGCGTTTTTTATCTTTAACTTCTGGTTCTAAATCCACCTTGGTAAAGGGGGTCAGTAATTCAATAGCCATAGGCTGACATCTCCACAGAAATTTTTCCTTAAATTTGCTTGACTTTAACAGAGAGTTTGCGATTTTCCTTCTTCCTGGACTGCTTGTAGAGAATCAAGATCCGGCCAATCTTCTGCACCGTATCCACTCCGATTTCCTCTTCCAGAATTTCCGCGACCTCGTGAATATTCTCATCCGTATTTTGCAAGAGCGTAACCTTAATCAGCTCGCGCGCGTCCAGCGCCTGACGGATGCTGGTTTTGATTTGGTCATTGAGTCCATTTTTCCCAATCTGAATGATGGGTTTGAGACTATGTGCCTGACTGTTGAGAAAGGCCCGTTGTTTTGATGTTAGTGTCATGTTTTTCTATAAGGCTTGAGGTCAGTTGGGATCTGCTTTTCCCCACTACTCATCGCCTTTTCCTTCCTTATTTTAAGGGAATTTCTTCCCCCTTGGTTTTTTAAATAATTAAATGATGGCTTTCCGAGTGACAACCGCCACACCCTCTGGCGCCCAGCCGGCTACGCGGGCAGGTCCACTGACGCGAATCCAACCCAGACCAGAGAAGACGATATCCGTCTTGTCCTTGATGGTAAATTCATGCTTGACCAAGGCTGGAAATTCTTCCCTTTCCTTGCCAACTGGCGGAACCAAGAGACTGCCGACATGCTTGTCATAAAAGTCACTGGCGCCTTCCAACTTAGTCCGGTGGAGCTTGAGCTCATTGTCAAAATAAGCCGTGAAGCCTTGCTTGTCACCTGCCACAAAGTCAAAGCGACCTAAACCACCCAAAAAGAGGGTTTGCTCTGGATTGAGCTGATAGGTTTTGGGCTTGATTTCCTTTTTGGGACTGATGTATTTGAGATTCTTAGCAGAAAGATAGTGAGCCATCTGGTGCCGATGGATGATGCCCGGTGTATCATAGATATGACTGCCGTCCGCCAAAGGAATCTCGATTTTGTCCAGAGTTGTACCCGGGAAGCGCGAAGTCGTAATAATATCCTTATCACCCGTGATTTCCTGAATAATGGCGTTAATCAGAGTAGACTTGCCCACATTGGTCACACCGACCACATAGACATCACGTCCCTTGCGGCAGTGCTCAATCTTATCAATCAAGTCCTTGATGGCCTGCTTGTTTTGAGCAGAGGTCAGAATGACATCAACTGGACGCAGACCTTCTTCGTGAGCCCGCTCCGTCAGCCATTGGGTCACCTTACCATCCTTGACCGACTTAGGCAGAATGTCCTTTTTATTCCCGACTAAGAGCACATCATTTCCTGCGACAAAGCGAGGCAGGCCAGGAATGACTGACCCATTAAAGTCAAAAATATCGACAACATTGACGACCAAGGCGTCGCTATCCCCAACTTCGTGGAGAAGTCGCAGAAAGTCATCATCCGTCAGCTGGACGTCGCTAATTTCATTATAATGGCGCAGGCGGAAACAGCGCTGGCAATAGAGTTCGCCTGTTTCCAAGCCTTTTTCTAGAGCCGACTGGGGCGTGTAGCCTAGCTGGCTCTTATCTTCTGTCTGAATAGGGGCTCCGCAGCCGATACAGAGAAGTTCTTCCATTCTTTCTTAAATTCCTTTTTTGTATTGAATTGGGCCGTATTTTTCAGTGATTTTCTTGAGCACACGGCGTTCACGCGCCCGATTAATCTGGGTCTTGATAGAGTCGTGCTCGACCAGCGGTTTGACCAAAATCGAGCGAATCCCGGCCCGATGAGCAGCCCGAATATCCGTCATGAGCTGGTCCCCCACCATGACCACTTCCTTTTTTTCAAAATGAAAAAGCTTGAGCGCTCGGTCAATGCCCCAAGTGAAAGGCTTCATAGCCCAGTAGACATAGTCAATTTCAAACTTTTCAACAGCTCGCTTGACCCGTTTTTGGTTATTATTGGACACCACGATAATCCGAATACCCGCATCCCGCAAATCATGGAGCCACTTCTTCATCTCTGGGGTTCCGTCAGGATTATTCCAAGCAATCAGGGTGTTATCCAAATCCACCAAAACAGCTTTGATGCCCTGCCTTTTCAAACTCTCTACTGTCAAATCGTAAACCGCCTCAACCGCAAAGTCCGGCATGTAATCTTCAATTGCCACATCTCTCTCCAAAAATCGTATTCGCACTATTATAGCATAAAATAGGCTTTTTGGCACCTATAACCCCATTTCTTCCAAGAGCCATTAGGAGATTCCCACTTCCTATTTCCCAAACAAATGAAAACAGCTCCCCAAGCGGGAAGCTTCATTTTAAAATGGGCAATATTCATGCTCATAAGACCACTATTTACTTTTTTCGCTCTCTAACTTTTTTTCATGAAGTTCTTGAAGATAACTGACAACGCCATTAAAAGACGATTCTTTAGCTTTTTTGATATGGAGTTTCTTCGAAAACTTCTGAAAATCCTTTTCCTTAACACCAGGGGCAATGCGAATGTCAACAGATTCCCATTCACCATCTTTCTCTTCGTATCCTACTAAAGCAACTAAAAATGATTCCCTTAGTCTATGCTCACCTGTTAACAAATATGCTGTATCACTAAAAAGACCATCATAATATGAAGGATTAGATAGTGCAAACAGTATAACATCTTCTTTCTTAAGCTCTCCATCAACACTAGATAAGGGCTGCTCATCTACATACTCAATCGGTAAGCGAATTTCTACTGGAATTAACGAATAGTAAAGAACGTCTTTGTTATAAATTGAATCTGGACTCATAATTTTGTCATAGCTATTCACATACTCCACGGCTCCACCCAAAAGGAACAAGAAAAAATAACTAGCTATAAATAGTAAAATCCGTTTTTTTCCGAAAAAGAAGTACCAAATACTTAAGAATAGTACAAAGAGAATAATTGTATTAAGGTGGAAAAATGTTCTTATGAGGTTCTCATAGGCAATCTCCCACATTTTTTGATGATATAAGTTTAAATATTCTTCCACTATAACTCTCCTAACTCATAGAATTTTTAGCCTGGGCTCAAGCTTACTCATAGTCCAGCCCGTGACCATCTTTTTCTTTCCGTAATTTTAATTCATAAAATTCTTGAAGATCGAGAATAATACTGGTAGCACCCTCTGCTTCATCTTTTTTAATATGAAGAACCTTAGAAAATTTCTGAAAATCCTTCTCCTCAACACCTGGGGCAATGCGAATGTCAACAGATTGCCATTTACCATTTCTCTCTTCGTAGCCTACTAAAGCAACTAGAAAATTTGTCCCTACCCTCCACTCGTCTACTAAAAACGGTGCTATACCACCAAATAAACTATCATAATATGTAGGATTAGATGCCGCAAATACTAAAATATCTTCTCTCTTAAGCTCTCCATCAATACTAGCTAAGGGGATTTCATCTACATGCTTAAATATCGGTAGAGCTCTTTCACTCTTTAGTGAAGCGACCATTAAAGAATCGTTGTATATTGAAGCTGGATTCATAATTTTATCATAACTGTGGGCATACTCCGCAACCATACAAAGAAGGAACAAAATAAAAGGAGGACAGATCATTACCAAAAGACGTTTCCATCTCCTTGCCAATAGGTCACTCAAAATATAATAAGGATAAATGAGTAGAACGAAAACAATTGTATAAGGATTGAAAAATACTGTTACGACATTACCGAAAGCAATCTCCCACATTTTTTGATGATATAAGTTTAAATATTCTTCCACTACAACTCTCCTAACTCATAGATTTTTTAGTTCGAGCACAAGCACTCTCCTTGGTTTTTGAATACTCATAGATGATTGCTCGCTAGTCACATCATTATATCATCTTTCATACTTTTTAGCACCTATAGCTTCAAAGCTTACAAAAAAGGCAAAAGATGCTATAGTAGATATAAGAATAATTCTCTTGGAGGTGCCTATGGCAAGCAAGGATCGAGAAATGAAAGCTGTTTCTCCCTTTTTGCAAAAAATCATCAACTGGTCGTCCATCATCGGAGCTGTGGGGACAGTGGCCTTTTGTATCTGGGCCTACTATGCAGGAATCCTCCAGTCCAAGGAAACCTTGTCTGCCTTTATCAGACAAGCAGGCGTCTGGGGACCACCTCTTTTTATCTTCCTGCAAATCTTGCAGACGGTCGTGCCCATTATCCCTGGCGCCTTGACCTCTGTTGCAGGCATCTTTATCTACGGGCATATCGTCGGCACCATCTACAACTATGTTGGCATCGTCATTGGCTGTGCCATCATCTTCTATCTAGCTCGCACCTACGGACCAGCCTTTGTCCAGTCCGTCGTCAGCAAGCGGACCTATGACAAGTATGTGGGCTGGCTGGATGAGGGCAATCGCTTTGAGCGTTTCTTTATCTTTATGATGATTTGGCCTATCAGTCCCGCTGATTTCCTCTGTATGCTGGCCGCCTTGACCAAGATGACCTTCAAAAAGTACATGCTGATTATCGTACTCTGCAAACCCATCACCCTCATCATCTACACTTACGGACTGACCTATATTATTGATTTCTTCTGGAAATGGCTCGCAAAATAAGAACCACGGACATTAAAAATCGCTCAAGCTAGTAAGCTTGGGCGATTTGTTTATTCTGAAGATGCTGATGTTGTGGAATGATCGGCAGATGATGCTGACGGTGTCGGAGCTGGCGTAGATGCAGGCGCAGAACTTGCTGGCGGTTCACTGCTAGCACTAGGCTCAGGAGTATAGGAACTATAGTTGCTATAACTACTATAACTACTATAACTGCTATAGCTACTACCATAAGTGCTCTCACTAGGTTGGCTATAAATAGTTCGATCATTCTGGACTGAGCTTGAACTCTCTGAACTAGAAGCACGTAGGCTCCTGCCTCCCATCAAGTCTTCATACAGTACGGCATTGGTTTTCAGGGTCTTAACTGAAGACAAGCCCAACGTTTTCCGAATGAGATTTTGCATTTCCAGCAAATGATCAGACGTAACCAGCTGATAGCTACCGCCATCAGCCAAGGTAGCATCTTCCCCACGCAATTGTTCAGACTGAATGCTTCTAAAGGCGTCTTTGTAGCCCAATAACTGAGGGATACTTCCCGCATCCAGCGCTACATTGGTCTGCATATTCTTGCTGACTGCTCGCAAAATAGCTTGATAATGGCTAATACTGTTAAGACTGAGCACCTTCTCAACGACCTTTCGGATCACCTCACGCTGACGTTTCTGACGACCGTAGTCACCCTCTGGATCCTGGTAACGCATGCGGGCATAGACCAAAGCTTGGTCTCCGTTGATCAAATGCTTACCTGGCTCGACAGTTGCAGTGTATTCTGGTTCATTTTCTTCGATGGAAATTGGGAAATCAAAAGTATTGTTGACTTCAATACCGCCAACTGCATCGACTAGCTGAACCAGTCCTTGCATATTGATCATCACATAGCGGTCAATATGGATGTTCATCAATTTCTCAATGGTCGCAATGGCCAATTCTGCACCGCCATAAGCATAGGCGGCATTGAGTTTGGCTTCTGTCGTTTCGCCATTTTCATCGATTTGAGTCAGTATATCCCGCTCCAAACTCATCATGACCGTCTTTTTAGTCTGAGGATTGACAGATAGGAGGAGCATGGAGTCGCTATTTCCCTTCCAGGTATCAGACCGAGAGCCGCTTCCTGTATCTACCCCCATCAGTAAAATCGTCAAAGGCTTGGTTTCCGCAATAACGTTCGTTTCATTCCCAAAACCTTTGTAAGTATGGGACAAAGTGTCCGTTGACTGATTGTAAATAGTCCAAGCATAGCCTCCTACTCCAATAGCTGTGACAAGCAACAGGCTCAAAAACATTCGTACAATTTTTTTAAACATATTTCATCAATCTATCAGTTTTCCCATCAGGTAAACATCTAGAAATATCCCTTCTCTTAAATAGGCCCCTCTTTTTTGCAGGCCTTCGATTTCAAATCCTAATTCTTTATAGAGATGAACAGCTCGTTCATTTCTGACCTGGACAGTCAGCTCCAAACGGCGAAGACTGCTTCCATTTTCTGCCCAATCCACAGCTTCTTCTAGCAAGATACGACCGAGACCTTGATTCCAAAAGGCTTTTTTGACAACGATAAAGACTTGCCCAATGTGGCGAATCCGCTCATGAAAATCCGCTGCGATACTGACAATCCCAGCGATTTCATTATCAAGCAAGGCTAAGAGATAAAGCTGATTATCCGACTCAGCTTGGCGCTGAATGAACTGACCCATCTGCTCTTCATCCATCAAAATCCCAGCCTCATCCAAGGTCATGTAGTCTGACTCGGCTCCGACTTGATTTAAGAAGCGAATCAAGTCAGCGGCATCTGTCTTTTCTGCCTCCCGCAAGGCCAATTCAAACTCAGCCATGCAGCAATTCCTCCAGCAGTTCCTGAGAACGGCGTCCCTGACTTTCAAAGACTAACTCACGGCCGTCGTCTTTCTTTAGAAGAGTCAGCTTCAGATAATCATCTGGTAAACTCTCACCTAGCAATTCTCCCCACTCGATGACCGTAACTCCCTCACCAAAGAGAAAATCATCCAAGTCAATCGAGTCCGGATCCTCACCAATCCGATAGACATCTAAGTGGTACAGTGGCAATCGTCCTTCATACTCCCGAACAATGGTATAGGTCGGACTTTTGATCATCTGCTTGATTCCCAGACCTTGAGCTAAGCCCTTGGTAAAAGTCGTCTTACCCGCACCCAAGTCTCCTGTCAAAACCAAAACATCTTGCTCCTGAAGGAGGCTTCCGAGACGCTGGCCCCATTTGATTAATTCTTCTTCATTATGACTAAACATTCTTTTATTATACCAGAAGATTTGCATTTGCGCTCAATTTTCTAATAGAGGAAGCAAAATATTTGAAAAAAATTAGATAGACCTCCAAATCTTTTATTGAGGACAAGCCACTCACTTCTATCAAAAAGAATCTAAGATCGTCCACAAATCTTTTTCTCGCATAAAGAAAGAAGCTGGAAGATTTCCAACTTCTTAATAATAATTTTTAAGAAAGAGCCAGGCTGATAAAGTTAAGGATGAAGAGCAGGTTTAAGATCCAAATCATTGGATGCACATCCTTAGCTTGACCTTTGATAACTTTCACAAGAGCATACATGATAAATCCTGCTGCAATCCCGTTCGTGATACTGTAAGTGAAGCCCATGAAGATAGAGGTGAAGAAAGCTGGGACAGCTTCTGCCATATCATCCCACTGGATATTTTTCAGACTGCCAAGCATCATGATCCCAACGACAATCAAGATTGGTGCAGTTGCTGCTGTTGGAACGATTGCCAAAAGCGGGCTAAAGAAGCTAGATACTGCAAAGCAGACCGCTACAACCAAGGCTGTCAAACCAGTCCGTCCGCCAGCTCCAATACCAGCTGCAGACTCTACGTAAGTAGTAACGTTAGACGTTCCGGCGATTGCACCGATAGTCGTTCCGATCAAGTCTGAGTACAAAGCCTTGTCCAAACCTTCTGACTCATGGTTTTCACCAGAGCTTGCGACGATACCAACTTTTTCACCAGTTCCAATCAAGGTACCAATAGTATCAAAGATATCCGTCAGAGAGAAGGCTAGGATAGCCATAAATGTCTGAGGCAGGCGCGCCGTATCAGCAAAGAGAGCACCCAAGCCTTCTGGACCAACCGCAACCCCGAACACTTGTCCAAGTTCTTTCAGAGCTGTTGACAGATTGTGCTGACCAAAGTCAATCGCAGACAGGTTTACCAAGCCAACAGCAATCGCTACGACTGTTGTTGTAAAGATGGATAAGATAATGCCACCTTTGATGCCCTTGATAACAAAGAAAACTGTAATCGCTAGACCAAGTAAAGCGAGTAAAACTGCTGGATTATTAAAATCAACTAATCCTGGAGTTGCAGCTGAGTTTGCTGTTAGAGCAGCTTTCGCTTGGTCAGCTCCTTTACCAGCTACTACATAGTTGCCTGGATCGATCGAAAACTTCAACAGTCCGGCATTTTTAATCCCTACATAAGCTAGGAAAACACCGATACCAGCGGAAATAGCTGAACGCAAAGCTGATGGAATAGACTCGATAATAGCCTTCCGAATCTTAGTCAGGGTTATGAAGAGCGAGATCAGACCACAGATGAAGACCATGCCCAGAGCCTCTTGCCAAGTATAGCCCAAACTAAAGACAACTGTGAAAGTAAAGAAAGCATTTAGACCCATACCCGGCGCCTGTGCGTAAGGGAGGTTGGCATAAAAGGCCATCATGAGTGTTCCAGCAACGGATCCGATGATCGTAGCCAGAAAGACACCTTGAGCTGGCATACCCGTTTGCGACAGCATGGCTGGATTGACAAAGAGGATATAGCTCATAGCAAAGAAAGTCGTTAACCCAGCGAGAACTTCCGTACGAACATCCGTACCGTGCTCTTTGAGTTTAAATAATTTATCCATTATAGATAATCTCCTAAATTGTTTTATGGCAACTGATTAAAAGAGAACTCCTGATTTTCTTTAAAACAGTGCTGCTTATTCGTTATTTACGAACAATACTATGATTATACTCAAAAACATTCACTTTTTCAAGTCCATTGCTCCAAAAAATACTTTAAAGTGCCTTATTTTTTATTTTCTCTGCTTAAAAAGAGTAAAGTCATGATTTGGATAAAGGTAAATCCAAGGATAAATACCAGACGATCCTTCTGAAAGGTCTCCAGTAGCTTTTGGACAACTAGCTGAGGCCGCGTCACCAGATCCCAAGAATTGAGGCGATCATAACGACCGATATAAATGGCTAAACTCGACAGATAAGACAACCCTGCAACCACAAGCATATCCAACCACCAAGTCCACTTCCAGCGCTCACGCAAAATATTCCAGCTTTCAATCCCGCAGTAGACGCCAAATAGAATGCTCGGCACGAAAGCCATAAATAGGCGCATGCTGACAGGGTTCCACAGAGTATCTCCCACCCAAGTCATGTGCACCAAGTCTGTCAGCATATAAAAAGCATTAGGATAAAAGGCCAGCCAAACTACCAGCAAAAGCGGATAAAGCCACTTCTGCTTCTTAAACATCGTCGTCAAGATGGCAGCATCATAGGCAATTAAGGCCAGAATCATATTCCAAATCAGGTCTGGCCCCTGAGCCGTAATCCCCTGAATATATACAACAAATGCAATTAGTAGGAAAAAAATGTGAATTAAAATTGGTTTACGCATACAAGATCCTCCCCTTTACTTTAACTCTCTTCGCTCATAGACTATCAGCAGACATCTTTCGTCTTAGCTATTGAGGAAACATTATACCACAACTTGTGGCATTTATTCTTAATTCTGTTATAATAGTCTTTACGATACTTAGCGAGACTATACGAGGAAAAAGAATGACAAAAAAAGTAATTGCCGTAGATTTGGACGGAACCTTGCTCAATTCTGAGAGTAAGATTTCTGATTTTACCAAAGAAACTATCCAAAAAATATCGGCTAAAGGACACAAGGTCATCATCACCACTGGCCGCCCTTACCGCATGGCTCTGGACTTCTATAAGGAATTAGAGCTGAATACTCCCATGATAAACTTCAACGGTTCTCTGACCCATATCCCTGAGAAAAGGTGGGAATTTGAGCAATCCTTGACCGTAGACAAGTCTTTCTTGCTGGATATGGTCCAACGAAAAGAAGAAATCGAAGCTGACTTCATCGCTGGAGAATACCGCAAGAAATTTTACATCACCAATACCAACGAAGAAATCGCAGATCCCAAGCTCTTTGGCATTGATAACTTTAAGCCAGAAAATCAATTTCAGGCCCAGCTGGTCACTAAAAATCCAAATGCTATCTTGCTGCAAACACATGCCACAGACAAATACGCTCTAGCCGAAGAGATGAATGCCTTTTACCAGCATGAACTCTCCATCAATACCTGGGGCGGTCCTCTCAATATCCTTGAGTGCGGCCCTAAAGGTGTTAACAAAGCCTTCGCCCTCCAGTACCTGCTCAATATCCTCAATGTCGATCGCAAGGACCTGATTGCTTTTGGTGACGAGCACAATGATACTGAAATGCTGGAATTTGCGGGAACAGGCTATGCCATGAAGAATGCCAGCGAAACCCTGCTGCCTTATGCTGACCAACAGCTTGAACTCACTAATGACCAAGACGGTGTAGCTCACAAGCTAACTGAGCTCTACTTATAGAAATCAAAACAAATCAAACAAACACAATTTGAACCGCACCTCAACTGCCAGACTCTTTCTGTCTAACTGTTGAGATGCGGTTCATTTTTTAAGGTAAATTTTTCTACTTAACCAACGCTTCTATTCTACTTTTCCACCTTCAACAACGAGGTCATCCGCTTTTGCAGCATCACCGTAGGTTGGGTGAAGAGTCTTTTCATAAGCTTTGTGGAAGAAGTTTTCCTTGCCCAATTTTTCAATGTCTTTATTGATGAAATCAAGCAACTCTTGGTTTCCTTTTTGGACTGCTGGTGCGATAGTATCTGGGTCACCGAGAGAAGAAATCCCCACTTCATACCCTTTATTTTCAAGAGCCCAAGCTAATACTTCGGTATTGTCAGTTGAAAAGGCATCTCCACGTCCATCCAAAAGAGCTTGGTAGGCATCACTGTATTGGTCATATTTTTGAAGTTTGACTTCTGGGTGATTTTTCTCAAAGTATGTTTCAGCGGTAGTTCCTTTTGTGACAATCAAAGTCTTGCCTTCAAGCTGTTTGACATCTGTAATGACAGCTTTCTTAGGAGATACAACACCCAGTGAAACCTTCATATATGGAAGGGCAAAGTCGACTTGTTTCTTACGCTCGTCTGTGACTGTAAAGTTGGCAAGAGTGATGTCCACCTTGTTAGAAATCAAGTATTCCGCACGGTTAGCAGCATCAACAGAAACGTATTTCACCTTAACACCGAGGTCTTTAGCCAGCTGATTTCCCAGTTCGATGTCATAACCTTGGTAAGAGCCGTCGTTGTCTACATAACCAAAAGGTTTCTTGTCCCCAAATACAGCAATTCGTAGTTCACCACTTTTTTTGATTTCCTCAATAGTGCGAGCTTTAGCAGTAGTTTTGCCAGATGAAGAAGTAGCATTTCCGCCTGAGCCACAAGCTGTGACAAAGATAAGGGCAAAGGCAAGTGCCAAAACAGTTAAGAGTGATTTGAGTAGTTTCATAAGAATCTCCTTTATAAATATGAGCCAAATTGGCTGAAGTCAAAAACGTTTAAAAATTCTTGTGCTCGTTTGGTTTGTGGATTGGTAAAGAAGGACTGAGCCGTTCCTTCTTCAGCAATCTTCCCTTGGTCGAGGAAGATAATCCGGTCCGCAATGGCTTGAGCAAACTGCATTTCGTGGGTCACCAAGATCATGGTGCGACCTTCTTGAGCTAGGTCGTTGATGAGTTCGAGGACCTCGCGCACCATTTCTGGATCCAGCGAAGCCGTCACCTCGTCAAAAAGGATAATTTCTGGATGCATGAGCAGGGCACGGACAATGGCAACCCGTTGCTTCTGTCCACCAGACAATTGGCGAGCGAAGCTGTGTTTTTTATCGAGCAATCCGACGCGTTCCAGTAATTGCAGGGCTTCTTCCGTCACTTCTTTCTTATCCCGTCCTTGTGCTTTGATAGGACCTAAGATAAGGTTCTGCAGGACGTCCAGATGGGGAAAGAGTTCATAACTTTGAAAGACCATGCCAATCTTTTGACGAACCAAGTGAAAGTCTTTCTGGTTTTCAATAATAGACTGGCCATCCAGAAGAATATCTCCACCCTGAATGCTTTCTAGGCCATTAAGGCAACGAAGGAGGGTGCTTTTCCCACAACCAGATGGTCCTAGAATAACCACTACTTCCCCTTTTTTGATTTCTAGGGAAAGTCCTTGGAGGATGGGATTGTCTCCGAAGGATTTTTTTAGATCCTTGATTTCTAATATAGTATCAGACATTTAGTTCCTCCAGTGTTTTTCTAAGTGAGTGGATAGTTTAGAGATAGGGAAGCAAACTGCGAAATACAGAACCAGTATGGTGCCGTAAATCCAAAAGGATGCGGTTGGAATGGTCAAGCGATTGCTATCGATGATTTGCTGTCCCACCTTGGTAACTTCAACAACCCCAATCAAAACAACCAGAGAAGTCGTTTTGATCATCCGAGTGACCAAGTTGATGGCCTGCGGAAGCAGTCTTCTCAAGACCTGCGGGATGATGATGTGGTAGTAAAGTTGGAAGGTCGTTAAGCCCAGCGCCTGTCCGCTTTCAAACTGATGTTTAGGAAGGGAAGTGATGGCTCCACGCACCAAGTCTCCCATCTCTGCCGTTCCCCAGAGGGTAAAAACGATAACGGCAGAAGTCTCTCCCGATATATTGATATTAAAGTTTCGGGCTAAACCAAAATATACGATGAAAAGTAGTACCAGCTGGGGCATGATACGGATAAATTCTAGATAAAAACGTGTCAAGAAACGAACGACTCTAGAATGAGAGGTCATGATAATTCCCATCACCGTACCGAAAATCATGGATAAGAGGACAGAGAGGATGGAAATACCAATCGTGACTCCCAATCCCTGTAAGATCCGCAAAAGATTATTTCCCTGAAAGAGTACTTGTATTCCCGAATCCTGCATGGCGGAGCCTCCTTTCTATCCAACTAAAGAACAATGATATAGGCAGGAGCATGATAAGATAGGCTACTACCAACATAGCCAGTGCGATGTCTGTCTCATAGTAAAGCCCAATCAAGTCCTTGGCAACGTACATGAGGTCGGCTAGGGCAACGGCAGAGAAAACTGAGGTTTCCTTTATCAAGAAAATTACGTTGGCACTGAAGGACGGCAGAGCCACTGCTGTTGCTTGCGGCAAGACTACGTAGCGAAAAACTTGAACGGGTGTCAGACCGATCGCTAAGCCAATCTCATGCTGGGTTTGACTAACTGCTTCTAGCCCGCTTCGGAAGGATTCTGCCATATAGGAGCCTCCCAAAAAGATAAGACCAAGTGTGGCGCAGACCTCCGAGGAAAGGACAATCCCTATTCGGGGAAGCCCGAAGTAGAGAAAGAAGAGTTGAATCAAAAGAGGCGTATTTCGCGACAATTCAATATAAGCTGTGGCTAGCTGTGCCAAAACAGGGATGCGATAATGTCGGATGATACTAACAAGTAAACCAACTAGAAAAGCTCCTAAAATGCCCCAAACTGCGATATGTAGGGTTAGAAAAAATGCCTTTTGATATAATGGTAGATATTGTTCAACAATGGACCAATCCAAAAGAGAACCTCCCATCTAGGAATAATACAGCTATTGTAGCACTAAAAGACATGTTTGGATAATATGTATTTTCTATCACAATGATAAAAAATATTTATCGTCTCTATTGCAATCTGAAACTTCCAGACAAAATTTTTGAAAATGACATGAAAAAGAGTTAAGATGTTCCTGTAAATCAAAAAAGTAAACGTTTACTTTTATCAAGGAGGACATTTTATGTCATACAAAACAAGCAATGCCGAAGGCCCTGTGGATTTTATTAACACCTATGATCTGGAACCTATGGCACAGCAAGTCATTCCCAAAGCTGCTTTTGGCTATATTGCAAGTGGTGCTGAGGACACTTTCACTTTGCGCGAGAACATTCGAGCCTTTAACCATAAACTCATTGTTCCTCATACACTCTGTGATGTAGAAAATCCAAGCACTGAGATTGAGTTTGCTGGAGAAAAGCTGTCTTCACCAATTATCATGGCGCCTGTTGCAGCCCATAAATTAGCAAATGAGCAAGGGGAAGTAGCCACTGCACGTGGTGTACATGAGTTTGGCTCTCTTTATACAACCAGCTCCTACTCCACTGTTGATCTTCCAGAAATTTCTCAAGCCCTCCAAGGAACACCACACTGGTTCCAATTTTACTTCAGTAAAGATGATGGGATTAACCGCCATATCATGGATCGTGTCAAGGCAGAAGGCTACACAGCCATTGTCCTAACTGCGGATGCGACTGTAGGAGGCAATCGTGAGGTTGATAAGCGCAATGGCTTTGTTTTCCCAGTTGGCATGCCTATCGTTGAAGAATATTTACCAGAAGGTGCTGGTAAGTCCATGGACTTTGTTTACAAATCAGCTAAACAACGCCTGTCGCCACGAGATGTAGAATTTATCGCTGAATACTCAGGACTCCCTGTGTATGTCAAAGGCCCTCAATGCCGTGAAGACGTTGAACGTTCACTTGCCGCAGGTGCTTCTGGAATCTGGGTAACCAACCACGGTGGCCGCCAAATCGACGGTGGACCAGCTGCATTTGACTCGCTTCAAGAAGTCGCTGAAGCAGTTGATAAACGTGTACCAATTGTCTTTGACTCTGGTATTCGCCGCGGCCAACACGTCTTTAAAGCCTTAGCTTCAGGAGCAGACTTGGTAGCCATTGGACGACCTGTCATTTATGGATTAGCCCTTGGTGGTAGCGTCGGTGTACGCCAAGTCTTTGAACACCTAAATGCCGAATTGAAAACAGTCATGCAACTATCTGGAACTCAAACCATCGAAGATGTCAAACACTTCAAACTACGTCACAACCCATACAATCCAACCTTCCCAGTTGACCCTCGTGATTTGAAATTGTATTGATAAATAAAGCAGATTGCAATAAAAAAGCACACCTCAAAAGTTAGGCATTAAATCTAACGATTGGGGTGTTTTTAATAGGAAATTAACTTATATGGGCATAATTCATAACTATCATCCGTGAAATAATGGATAACTTGAAACGAGCAAACTAACGAGAAAGTACTATACAGAGGAACAAACTACTTAAACAAAAAAGACCTAGCCCTGTCCAATACAGAACTAAATCTTTTTCTTAAATTATTTGTGTAGTTTTTGGAGGACAAGTATACATTGTCTAAGTTTTCTCCAATTTCTATTAAAAGTTTCAAATCTAATCTTCAGTTGCCCCTTTCATATTCTCCTTTCTTACAACTTTAAATCGAATATTTAAATCCCCTTTTGTTTGTTTTAGTACCTTCTCAGCCATTCTCTCAGGAGAAACTAGCCTAAATGTAGTTTCTGTTATATACTTCGTTAAATAAGTCCTTAATTCGTCACATTTTTCAGTCAGTTTTGACTTACTCATAAAATCATCAGCTACTTCTTTATACTCTTCAAGAATCTTTACTTGACTTATTTTTTTGTGATAGTCTACAAAGATTGCAACTTCCTTACGAACTTCTTCTTTTAACCTAGATAGTTCAATATCATCCTGGATAACCAGAGTTAGTAATAACATATCTCTTAATTTTATAATAGAGTCGTATTTAGGAATCAGATACTCTGCATATAACAAGGAAAAATGTTTTTCAAATTCAATATCTTCATCTAATTCTAAATCATTAGGGAGGCTCTTCATCAATTCAAATATTGCATCTACAAATAACTTTTTAGCACTTCTTAAATCACTCAATATCTCATACGAACGCTCTGCACGCTCAATAGTATATTGTAAAAATATACGTTCCCTTTCGTTCTCTTCTTGTTTTTCAAAAAATTCTCGTTGTAGCTTATGTTCATATTTCAACTGTTTAAGTTGTTGCTTATTTTGAAGCTTTGCAATATACACCGCTACCCCAGCACCCAAAAGAGCACCGAGCATTGAACTGATAAACTGTGAATTTAAAAACTCACCCAATATTTGAAAAATAGCTAACTTATCCATAACAATCCTCATCTCCTATACTCTAAATTATATCTAATCAACAATTGAATTCCCTTATTCAATCCCTAGTTATAATTTTATGGCTTATCTTCGAACTATTTTATCAGTTTCTCAACGAACCATAAAGTATTTTTATACTAAAATAACACTATTTTGATATTTCTATATTTAAAAATATTTAATTTCTTCAGCTTATGCTTTCAGTATAATAGGAGATGTACAACTATCTAAAAAATATTGATTCCTTAATCTTAATACTGTAAAATAAGAGTATCTTTAATTTAAAGGAGCTATAATGGAAAAAATTTCATATCGTATTGGTCAAATTATTGCAATTGCTATTCTCATTTTTAGCCTTTGGGCACTAGTAAAAGCAATACTATTCTCAATCACATTTTTTAATAACCTACCAACACTGGATACTGTTATTATTGTAGCTCTAGTGTCTGGTACAATCTCAATTGCGTCTACTATTGCCAAACTTATTTGGGAACGACAACAACAAAAAAGAGAATATTTAACGCAAAAACGAGAAGAACCTTATGAACAATTTGTAGCGATAATCTATAAAATAGCAAAAAATAAAGATCAAAATTACCATGAATTAGAAAGTGATATACTAACTCTTAATCAAAGTCTTTCTTTATGGGGGTCTAAAAACGTTGTAAAATCATGGTCTGAGTTTATATTGCTTTCTTTCGAAAATACTGATAGACAAAAACTACTTGATAAATCAGAAGAAATAATGAACCATATGAGGACTGATTTAGGAGTTAAAAAAACAGAGAATACAATGTTACGCTCACTTTTCATCCGTGATATTGACAATTTGAAATAAGTTATTTTTTAATTTATTGTCTCTACTTACTAAAAAACTATCACAAAACCACAGAAATCCCCCTCAGAATCTTCCTTCTAAGGGGGCTCTCTTTATGCTGTTTTCTCTCCTGCTTCTTCCGTTTTTGTTTTCTTATTTGTGCCAACTAAACGGCGCTTGCTGTCTCGGATTGTGTTGAGGTCTTTGAGGAGCTTAGCCAAGTGGGCTCTCTCTGGATAGGCTTCTGCGACGGCTGCTGTGTAGCGCACAAAGAGGTCGTAAGTACGGGAGATTTCACTGCGTAGCTGTTTGGTTTTACCAACTTCCTTGGCTGACTTGGCTGCACGCGCTTCTGCTTCTACCTTATCATAGTCCGCTTGGGCTGCTATCACAGCCGTCAGCATAGGGAAAAGGCCTAGACTCGTCACAGCTCCCTGATAGGGCTCTTCCTGCAATGTTTTGAGCAGACTCTTAATCTCAGCCGTTGCGACAGCATTGGTATGTTTGGTGATATCCTTATACTTTTTAAAGACTGGCAGCAAGACTTCATGGGCTTCTTTCAAGTCTCTATCTTTGATTTTGGCAAAGCCCTTATGCAAGGTAAACAGACCAACCAGAGCGTTATCTCGCTCCTTGTCTAGTTCTACGAGACTCATAGAGTCTTTCTTTTCTACGTTGGCCAATTGAACCTGAAACTGCTCTAGTTTGCTATGAAAGCTTTCTAGGTGCTTGCTATACATATCCTCATCTCTATAGGAGCTTGTAAAAATCGTGAGCACCTGATAGGAATCAACCATTAGACTCTCAAACTCACGGTGAGTCAGATTGCTATAAGACAAGGGGCGAATGGTGTAAGTAGTGTTTATCATAAAACCTCTCCAATATGTTTGATAAAGCAAGTATAGCATGTAGAGATGAAGCTTGGTGTCTCTTGCCCTAAAATGTCATTTTTTATCCCTGAAAGGGGCATTTTTATCAAAAAACGGAGTCTCTTGCCAGCTCCTTTTCTTCCCTTTTAAAAGAAAAAGACACAAAATCACCCCTCATCTGGCACTTGTTTTTGACGACAAATGACCGAGGGGCGATGGAACTTATAAGTAGAAATGAAAAGAGCGTTCGAGGTCTAGATTACCATGCATCTATAGGAAAAGTGACCAGCCGAGGTCTAGATTACCACGAAACTATAGGAAAAATAACCAGCCGAGACCTAGATTACCGTGAAACTATAGGAAAAGTGACTAGCCGAGGCCTAGGTTGCCACGAATCTATAGGAAAAGTGGCCGGCCGAGGCCTAGGTCACTATAAAACTTCCTTAAATACTAATCACTAAGATACCAAGTAGCTTGATTTCAACTAAAAAGATATCCGCCAGAGGTTTAAAAATCCATCCCATCTGGATTAGGTGCTCCGCCTTCCAAACCGCTGATATTTTTAAGAATTTCTAGATCAGCTGGACTCAGTTCGATGTCAAAGCAGTCCAGATTGCTAGCAATCCGACTCGGAGTGACTGACTTAGGCAGGGGCAGGAAGCCTTCTTGTAAGCTCCAAGCTAGGGCGATTTGGGCAATGGTCTTGCCATACTTATCTGCTATCGCCTGCACAGCTGAATTTTGGAAGAGCTCGCCCTGGCCAAATGGTCCCCAAGCTTCAAGTAGGATATCATGGGCACGGCAGAAGTCCACCGCCTCTGTCTGATAGACACCTGGCGCTAGGCGGATTTGATTGACAGCTGGTGTGACGCGCGCTGTTTCCAGCAGAGCCTCTAGATGGTGAGGCAGGAAATTGCTGACGCCGATCGCTCGGATCTTACCAGCTTGATAAAGGTCTTCCATGGCCCGCCAAACTTCTGCATTGCGCTTTTGCCAAGCCCCGTCTTCTCGTACAGGCTTAGGATTTGGCCAATGGATGAGGTAGAGATCCAGATAATCCAGCCCCAACCGCTCCATGGAGCTGTCAAAGGCTTCCAAGGCCGCTTCATAGGTATGCTTGCTATTCCAGAGCTTGGTAGTGATGAAGAGCTCCTCACGCGGAATGCCGCTATCTTTAATTGCTCGACCAACACTCTCCTCATTCTTATAGATAGCTGCTGTATCAATGTGGCGATAGCCAGCCTTCAGAGCGGCTAAGACTGCCTCATAAGCCTCTTCTCCGTCCTGAGCCTTCCAAGTACCAAAACCCAAGACTGGGATCTTGACACCATTGTTAAGAGTATAATTTTTCATATCTATTCTCCTTATTTTTTCTTTCTTTTGGCTAATTTTGGCTTAAAGATATTTTCCTTGGTTGGAGCCATGCCTCGGCTAAAAAAACTGTAAATGATAAAGGCCAACCCAGCAATAAATATCAAGAAACGATGCAGTAGCAATCCAAAGAAGAGGAACACCAAGCCCATTCCCATAAATTTATAATCAATCTTTTTCATCCTGTCCTCCTCGTCTGTGATAACCCTATTATAACATCTTCTCTTTCATTGAGAAAGCCCTACCATCTGTTAAGAAAAATATCTCAGAGACTTTCTAGTTGCGCCAACTATTCTAGCTTTTCCTAAGTCCCTCTAGCAAATCCTAGGGAAAAAGAAGTAGCTCCACATTAAAAAGGACAGGTTACCCCATCCTTTCTAAAAATATAAGGAGACTCAATTAAAGAACACTGGAGGCAGCTTCAAAGCGTTTTTCGCCATCCAGATAAGTAGCAACCAGCTCCAAATCCTCGTCCAGCACGATAAAGTCGGCATCGTAGCCTTCCTTGATCTGGCCACAGACATCGTCGATGTGGACGGATTTTGCTGGGATAAGACTGGCCATCATGACTGCTTGGTGAGGATTTGCAATGCCCCACTCAACCACATTTTTCAGGCCGTCTTTGAGCTGCAGGATTGATCCTGCCAAGTTACCAGTCGATTTGAGACGAGCTGTACCATTGGCTACCACCACTGGAAATTCTCCCAGCATATAGTCGCCGTCTTCCAGCCCACCTGCAGTCATACAGTCTGTGATGAGGGCTACATGTTCATGGCCCTTTTGCTTAAGCAAAATATCACAGGCCTTGGGATCCACATGGTGACCATCACAAATCAGCTCTGCATAAGTGTGAGGCAGCTCGTACATAGCCCCAACCATGCCCAGCTCCCTGTGGGTCAGGCCCCGCATACCATTGTAGGCATGCACCCAGACACTAGCACCTGCTTCGACCGCAGTCTTGGCTTCATTATAGGTTGCGTTAGAATGCCCCAAAGCAACTGTCACACCTTCATCAGTGATGGTGCGGACAAATTCTTCCACGCCCTCACGCTCAGGTGCCAAAGCAATCTTATTAAGCAGACCATTAGCTGCCTTTTGCCAAGCACGAAATTCATCCATACGAGGGTCCTTCATGTAAGCTGGGTTTTGGGCACCCTTGTACTTTTCAGTGAAGTAGGGCCCTTCAAAGTAGAGACCACGAATCTTGGCACCACTTGCTTCTTGATAGCGCGCACCAATATTTTCCGTCACAGCTAGGAGTTGCTCGTAAGATGATGTCAGCGTGGTCGGTAGGAAACTGGTCACCCCAGTCGTCAAAAGTCCTTCGCTCATGGTATGGAGGGTACCTTCGATGTTATTGTCCATGACATCAACCCCACCAAAACCATGGATATGGGTATCCACCAGACCCGGTGCGACAGAGTAGCCTGTATAATCCACCACTTCTGCATCCGCAGAGACTTCCTCTACTAATTTTCCAAATTTTCCATCAATCACTTCCAAAAATCCACCCTTGCGAATCCCTTGAGGATAGAAGAACTGATCGGCTTTTATATATTTAGGCATCTGACTGCCTCCCCTTGTTCTATTTCTATTGACTCTATTATAACGCTTTCTATTTTATTTGTAAATGGTCTATACCTCTTTTTTAGAAAAATTTATTATATTATTTAAATCAAGAAAAGAGAGTGGGACAGAAATCGGTAATTCGTTAGAATTCGATTTCGTCGTC
>ERZ773027.418-NODE-418-length-26818-cov-7.066248_pt1 | contig 26818 bp, 18 predicted proteins | sample MGYA00511032_ERZ773027 | MGnify/ENA primary metagenome ERZ773027 (study PRJEB29015, sample SAMEA2738138) | human oral metagenome | biome: human oral; feature: human-associated habitat; material: saliva | place: China | collected 2190 ... | reverse complement strand
TGTCGTACATCGTGTTCTGCTGGGAGGCGCCTTCGTGGGTGACGACGACGATGCCGGCGTCCATGGCCTGCTTGAGGACGGGTTCGATGGCGCCCGGGTCGACGGGGACGACGCAGATGGCGTCGACGCCCTGGGCGATGAGGTCCTGGATGACCTGGGCCTGCATGGTGGCGTCGGTTTCGGCCGGGCCCTTTTGGAAGACGTTCATGCCCGTGTCGGAGGCGTACTTGTTGACGCCGGTTTCCATGCGGACGAACCACGGGTTGGTGGCGTCCTTGGGGACGACGGCGATCGTGTAGTTGCCGTCTCCGGCGGCCTTGCCGCCCGGGGTCGTGGTCGTGCTGCCACCGTCCATCGTGCAGGCGCCGAGTGCGAGGGCGCTTGCCGACAGGGTGACGAGTGCTGTTGCTGCGAGCCTGGACTTCATCGTGACTCCTCTGGGTGTGGTCAACGTCGGTGTTGAGGTTGCGGCGCGGCGGCGATGCGGAGAAGCGGTGGGGGTGCGGCTGGCCGGGTTGCGGTGCCACTCCCCCGCTGCGCTTCGGGGCTGCTCGTCTGCGACGATGCTTCGGAGCGTTGCTGGCCTTGCGGCCTGGCGGTTGGTGCGTTGCTGCTGCGTTGGGTACTGCTGTGTGCCGGGTAGTCCCCGTCGTTGGGGTACGTCGGCGCGCCCACCATCCTAAGGCATTTTGAGTGGTGGCGTTCACTTTTGGGGAGTGTGACGGACGAGGCCGGGGCGGGGTTGTGGGATGTGCGTGGGCTGGCTGTGGGCAGATTTGTCAGACGTATGGGTGTGAGCGTAAGTCCAGACAAATATTATCCGATAGCGACTACAACGGATCACCCTCTTGTTTGCCGGAGCGGCGCACACTCGTGCGGTGATGCGCACCATAACTGCACATTTGTGCGATTGTGAGCACGGGCGCGGGAGGATGTGCAGGGTGTCGATCAGGGCTCAAATAGACGCCATGCTAAAAGCATCGATTCAGGCCACGTCTTGGTAGCAATTAACAAGAGGAAACCAACTAAGCAACACTCGCCAGCTGTTTGCCAAGTTCTCATGACGAGAATATAGTTGCAGAAAAATCACCATCTCTAGTCAGGACCACCATGGGGCAGCAACGAGGCACGTACTACTGGGATGACGATTCCCTCTCGCCGGGCAACCGATCCGACGGTGGATGGTCACAGAATCTGTTCGACGACGACGGCAACCTACGAGGCCACGCGCGCTTCGTCCCCGATCCCGACTCCGACGACGATGACTACGCCTACTCGCCCTACGATGATCCGCCGATGTTCATGTCGAGTGAGACTCGTTGGGAGTCAGACAATGAGTACGACGCAGAGGCCGGAGACGATGCAGCCGATCAGCTTGCAGAGGCTCTAATTCTCCTGATCGGTGCCGCAGCGATAGCCGGCGTCACGTATGCCGCACCTCGAATCAAGAACTGGACGGAGGAGACAGCACTCCCGTTCATCAAGGGCACGCTATCGAAGGTCCGCTTGCCGTGGGGGAAGAAACGGGACCAGGAGTCCGCGGTCAACGAAACCCTCGACGGCATTGTCGTCTTGGATGAACCTTTCGAGGCAATCGAACAGACCGACAGTCACGCTACCCCTGAGCCCCTCCAGATTGAGGCGAACCGGCAGAAGATGTCGAACGCGGAGGCTCAGGCACGCCTCATGGCGGCCGTTGCAGCCCAGCGTTTCGCGATGGAGCAGGCACGCCTCGTCTCCCAGTCAGACATTGTTGGTGCAGCTGACGTCAACGAGGTGATGCAACAGATCGCCGAACATCCCCAGGAGATGTTGGATACCCTCATTGAACAGCTTGCGCGCAACCCACGCCTGCTCGAGGACGGGAGCCTGGCCCAGCTGGCTTCCATCCTGGACAGCAACTCCCTCGGACTCGGCCCAGCCCACAAAGAACATGCACCCCTCCCCCACAGCGAAGCGTAGCGTCAACTTCCCCTTCGGTCACCGGAGTGCGCGCGTTGGACAGGTCGGGAACACGCCAACCACTACCTCGCCACTCGCACGTGGGAGGCAGCTCGGCCTGACGACCATCTATGCATCCACAGGATCCTCTTTGCTGACGTTGATCGTGATCTCCTTCGTCCGCCGCAGGTGCGGCAATGTAATACGCGGATCGAAGGGCGACGACCACGTGAAGTTCTCGTAAACGTCCAGCCCGAGACCAAGATCGATCACCCAGCAAAGCAATCGCACGACTCTATGTCGAGCGCCAGACAACACTTACGCCGAGCTACAGCAACCAGATGGAAACCCTCCAAGTCAACGAGGAGATCACACCGATAACAACGATCAAGCGACGCAGGGCAGCAGCAGGTAGGGTGGGACATTGTCGAGGTCCTTGAAGACAGCGGGGGTAGAAGTCCGCTCATCATCAAGGACCTCGACCTCTACCCGCAACCCTCGACCAACACCCAATCACCCACACTCAACTCGGAAGAGCCAGTTAACACACGTTACCAAAATAAATAAAATGCCTCGAAACTAAGTGTGAACCAACAACACGATTCCCACCACGCAAACATCAAACTAAGCAGTTGTCGACCGTCGAGACTCTTTGATATTCAATCCACGAGCAATCGTTGGATGAACTTTGAATCTGGAATCTAACGCGAAACTCGACTTCGGCGAGAAACAGACAAAGCTCCAGCGCGAGCCACGCTCATTTCCCCCAACATCAAGCCACCCAACAATAGAACGATTGATCGCATCAAACAAATAGTCTTTCGCCTGGTTTTCGTCAGCAAACTCGCCAACCTCAAACCAACGCTGGAATGTGAATTGATCCTCACCGATCGCAGCCAAAACATCCTTAACTTTAGCGAACGAATAACTGCTCGATGAATACTCATCCCTAAACTCAAGAAGTACATGTTCAGAATATAAGTCAAACGCGCCATTGATCTCATCTTTTCCAATCCGAAGGCTTCCCAAGTCTGCTGCACTTTGCGCAGCGAAAGAAATGAATGTAATTATATCCCTCGGCCTATTGAAAGTACGCTTCCAGATGTAGCTACTTATATTCTGCCGACTCCTCATTACATCATCGGTTTTAACGATATCTTCCCAATCAATTGAGTCATCATCAAGAAGATAACGAGCTCGCGAGACGACGATATCTTGAAGTGTCTCCTGATTCCAACGTAGGTTCACTGCACCCCTAAGGATCTTATTTCTATCCGAATACTCAATTTCATGAAAAATGTCTGTTCGCAAAAAGCAAATGGCGCGAGGCAGATAACTCATGTCCACCGTTCCACTAGGCAAATCTTTGACGACAGAGCCTGAGATTAAAGAGATGGGATCCGTTGCATTATTGGCAAGACGAACTGCTTGCAAGAGCCCCTGAATCACTCTCTTGCGCTCATCACCCTCGTCAACCGCATCCCAAATCGGGTCAATACCATCGATCAGAACTACAAATTGCTTTCTTTTTCCAACATTATCCATCGCACTAATAAATCTACGCATGTCCTCATTTCGCGTCAATGGATTTTCTACACGGGAACTCGATATGGCAACGTCACGAAACTTAGCGCTTGTCTCCAAACGCCTTAGCAACCAACGCTCAATAAGCCCACCTACATCATGCCTACGAGCCATGCGATAGCGCCACCATAACGTGATTCGTTCACGCAAACCAAGAGAACCAGAACTCTTCATCTGGAGGTAGGTAGCAAGAGTAAGCGTATACTGCCAACCAAGAACGTAACGCTCTACCGGGGACACATTTTCATCTTTAAACATTTTCTGTCGTTCAATTGGGAAATTATTCACCAGAGAAAAGGGCACAACAACAACACCGCACTTATTTAGAGAATCATTCGCATGCATAAATAGAGCAGTTTTACCACTTCCCTTTGTTCCTAAAACAACTTGCCCACCACTGCAAACATCTTGTAACTTTCCAGTTTCAACATAATACTTATGCAGAGTTTTATCATCTTCCGCAGCCACAGTCTTCGACATCGCGGCTAGTTCTGCAATCTGTATATTCTTCGACATTTTAATCTCCTTGGTCTTTGTATTTTCGACCGAAAGCTATTATTGCCTTCAGCGACCTTTGCTGACGTTGATCGTGATCTCCTTCGTCCGCCGCAGGTGTGGCAGTGTAATACGTGGATCGAAGGGCGACGACCAGGTGAAGTTCTCGTAAACGTCCAGCCCGCGACCAAGATCGATCACCCAGCCGGTATCGGTCACGATGCTACGGTCGTGGAAGTCATCAACGATGCTCCAATCGATGACGATCCCGAACTGTCCCCACGACTGTTGTAGCTGTTCGAACGTCGCTTCCTGCTTCGCGCGATACTCATCCTCATCGCTCGCGCAGGTCTCGATAACAACGCGCGGCAGCCTAGCTGCGTCAGCATGCTGAATAAGCTGGAGCAGAATCTCGTGCACGTTCCGAATTTGGTACGGATGACGCAAGTACGGGTCACGGATCCGAATCTCAGCCGCATCGAACAGGTACGGGAGCAGGATGTCCGGCATGGAATGCCCCATGCTCGGCTCGATCTTGTAGCGCCTGGGGATGGCGCGCGTTTTCAACAGGGCTCGTCGGTCAAAGACGGGCAAGGCCGGCCCACTGTCTCGACGCGCATCGGCAACGCCGTCCGGCTTCGGAAGACCGTCGGAAAGCTCTCCGCCAGCCCGTTGACCGCTCCCCCGCTCATCAGCATCGCTGTGCGACGTGAAGTACTGGGGGTAATCCAACTCCTCCTGGGTGGGCACCGTGCACGCACGCGACACGTCATAGCGATCCTGGTCCACGCGTCCCAGCATGTACGTGAAGTGGGACCCGGACGCAGCCATCGTGTCGTCGAGTCGGATGATCTGATCCTTGACGCGCTTACGCCCCTCGATCGCGAAGCGGAGCAGCTCCTCAAGCTCCTTAGGATCACCGTCGCGTGCAGGGAAGATGAGTTTCGCCAGTCCCGAGAAGGTCTTCCGCACGGCATCCTGATCGCGCTTAGACATAGCCGGATCGAGCGTCGCAAGTGTATCCAGGTCACCCGAGTAGTCGAGGGTACGCAGGTGCCGCAGCGCCTCCGCCAGGTAATCGACAATGAGCCCGTACCCGCGCGAGAAGAGCTCGGGCCGCACGATGTCGACCTCCCATCCCGGCAGGTAGTAGTGAATGCGATCCATGTACGCGGTGTCGTGATACGCCTCGGGCAGGGCCTCGAAAAGGTCGGCGCTGGCCAGCATCGCAGGCACGGTCCGCGTCGTGTTGCCGACGAAGACCATCGAGGCCTCGGCCGTGATCGTGCTGTCGCCACGCGAGAAGGACTTGTTCGCGAGGTAGTTCTTGAGCGTGTCGACCAGGCTGCGCTCCACGCGCTTGTGCCCGGCAAATTCATCGAAGGCGACGACGTCCCAGTAGCCAACCAGGCCGATGCGCCGGGTCGCGTTGTTAACGAAGAGCTTCGCCAGCGTCACCTCACCGCCCGACACGAGGATGCCGTGGGGTGAGAACTCGGAATAGATATGCGATTTTCCGGTGCCCTTGGGGCCCAGCTCGACGAGGTTGTAGTTGCGTTCGACGTAGGGAATGAGGCGGGTCAGCTGGAAGAGTTTCGAGCGTCGGCTGAGCTTCGCAGGGTCAAGGCCGACCGAGGCGACGAGCAGGTCGATCCATTCGTCAACACTAAACGATGAGCGCCCCCGGCAGTAGCGGCCGAAATCGAAGCGCGGCAGCTGGATGGCTTGAAGGCGGGAGACGATCCACGGGCTGGATGCTTTTGCTCCGGAATCTCCCATCGGTACGTAGGACATCTCGGCTATGCACCAGACGCCACCGGTCAGGAGGCGGTCGTTCTCACGAACGGTCTCGTCGGATACCAGCGCGTTGGTGACCCCGAGATTTTCGAAGGAGGCGTTGTATCGGTCGTGCGTTTCGTCAAGGTTGACGGAGACCTTGTCGATAATCCGATACTGTCCCTCCTCGCGGATGCGTGACTTGATGAGCTCGGAATCTCCGCGGTTGACGTAGTGCTTGGCGAGGATGCGACGGACGCTCTCGATGCCCTCGATAATGGCCGCTTCGCTCGTGGTCGCACAGTACTGTGCGAGCAGGAATTCGAGCACGTAGGAGGGGACGATCGCGTTGCCCTTGACCTGGCCGACCAGGTCCTTTCGGACGACGAAGCCGTCGTATGCTCGCGCGGCGATTTCCTCGTACTCCGCGAGCTTTCCTCCCCCGCTGCCCTCGATCAGGGACGAGGCCGGGGAATCCCTGCGCTCTTCCTCTTCTTCGGGCGAGATGCTCATAAGTCGAATCCTCCGAATCCTCCGAATCCTCCGAACCCGTTGTCGTTGAGGGTCAGCTCGTGGGTGGCGACCGGCTCGCCGACAACCTGTCCGTGAACGGTCTTGTAGGCGACGATCCGGACGGCCTCTCCCGAATGCCTCTGCAGTACCCCGTCGAAAAGGATGAGTTCGCTGCTCTGCTTGAGCGACACCTCGGAGCGCTCGCCCGCATCCAGGGTGAGAACGCGAGTGCTCGACAGCTGCTCACCCGACACGCTCTCGAGACCGAGAGTAACGGTCAGCGTGCGTCGCGTCGGGCTGATGGGCTCCTGTTGGATGACGCGGGGGCTGAATCGGTTGACCTTGAGGGACGTGTCGTCGTAGTGCAGGGCGATACCGACGTCGCGGACCTCCTCGGTGCCCCCACTGCCCACCGACACCTCGATGACGGGGGTGGTGATTTCCTGGAGGGAGGCACCGCCGTGAACGAAGCGGTTTCCTCGGCCCTGGATGCGGATGCGGCGGGTGCCGTAGGGCAGGGCAATGCTCGGCCCGTCTGTCAGGCCGACGCTCGTTGCATTGAAGGCGACGAAGTCGTCCGTCGACTCCAGGTCCTCGCCGAGGACGTAGCGGCGCTTCTTCACGGAGACAGAACGCCCGCGCGGGACGCCACTCTGCTTCGCGGTGTCATCGTTGGCAGGTTCGCTGTCCTGGAAGAGGAAGCCGTGGTCGGCGGTCACGAGGATGCGGGTGATGTCCGCGGAGATGAGCTTGCCGACGAGGCCGGAGAGCTCGCCGATAGCCCGGTTGACGGCATCGGGGGTGGCGCTTTCCGAGGCCGCGTGATCACCGGTCGCGTCGATGACGTCGTGGTAGATGTACACGGCGGAGGCACCCTTGAACTTCGAGCGCATCGACTTGACGGAGTCGCTCGCGAGCTCCTCGTAGGTGAACGCACGCCCGTCGACACCTTCGAGGATTGTCCGACGCGCATCGATTCCCGACGTCGGTCGACCATCGGCCTCGACGACGACTTGGTCTTTGCCGCGCACACCGAGGGTCAGCTCTCGATGCGGGAGCAGCGCGGCCATGCCGAGGGCCGTGATCGACGGCAGCATCGTGTACCAGGGGTTTAAGGCGACCGCCGCGCCGCGTCCGAGGGAGCGCAGGTGGTCGGCGAGCTCGACGCCGGCCTCGTATCGGAGAGCGTCGGAGATGATGACGACGGTTCGCCTGTGGGTGCCTGCGACGAGGAGACGGTGGAACGAGTCAATGCGCCCGCTGGACGAGGGCACGGCGATATCCCATGTACGCATGCCGCGCAGGGCGTCATCCCACGTGCGCGAAAGGGGGCGCAGGTAGTCGTCACGGTACGCGTTTTCGACGTGCCGATCGAGGCCGGTGAGGACATCGTCGACATGAACGGCTCGGGAGGCACGCACGTAGTGGCGATACTCCTGGTCGATGGCCCACAGGCCACCATCCGGGTCCGTGTAGCGGGAAAAGCCCTCTGCTGCGTCCGAGAAGGCGATACCCGGGAGCGCACGCAGGTGAGTGAGCAGACGCGCCCCCGCGCGGGCGGCATCCCACAGCGCCTCCGTGTCGTCGAACCAGAGCCCTTCACGGCGCCTTCCGCGCTGCTCTTCGACCTGAGCAACACCGACGGATCCATCGACGATTCCGCGGACGAGGCGGGAGATGAGTTCTCGGTCCACGCCGGGTGTGGTCGTGTCGATGAGGAGGGCGTCGGTGGCTGCATCGTGCAGCGCTGAGCTGGCTCCGGTGGCCTCGTCGACTCGCTTGGCCCATCGGCGAGCATCGTCCCGCGTGGCAACATCTCGGGTCCACATGCTGAAGTCACGCTGGGCGGAGTTGTGCCGATGATCCCAGCCGTTCGCGTTCATGACGAAGAGCCAGGTCATGAGCGCGTCAAAGGTGTGCTCGCCGTCGTACCCCCAGATCGCGTGAGCGCCTTCCCAGAAGTACGCCTCGAGGCCCCACTTGAGGGCGCCAAGCGGGTTGTCCTGCGTCATGGAGGCAAGCTTCGCGAAGAGGACAGAGAAGGAACGCTGCTGCGTTTTGAGCAGGACGGCACTCATCGCGGCGAGGAAGGTCTTGCGGTCGGATCGCTTGTCGGCGTCACTGATGGTGCCGAGGTGCTTCTTGAGGTCGGCGACGCGGGCGGTGGAGTTGAAGAAGGGGGCGTATTCGTCGATGACTGCGGCCAGCGCGGGGTCGACACCGAGTTCACGCACGAGGAGGGTCGAGGCATCTGCCTTGAATGTGGGGTATCCGCAGCGCACATCGGCGAGGAGGTCTTCTTCGAGGGGCGGGAGCTCCCCTCCGCGGTAGAGAACGTAGCGGGACTTGGTGTCTTCGGCGAAGATGCGGAGTTTGGTTTCGAAGAGGTTGGCGTTGATCGTGATGAGGGTAGCCCCGTCGAGCAGCTCTCGGACGGCGTCAAGGTCGTCCGCGTATTCGCTGTTGCGGTCCAACCAGGTGACGATGCGCCCCTGCTCGAGCAGGGCGTTCAGTTCCTCTGCCAGCCGAGAGGCATCGATTCCGCTCATTGTGTGCCTCCTCCGAGTCGGTTGTGCAGCTCCGTCAGGCGCTCCAGCGCACGCCTGAGGCTATCGCTTTCTGCGGCGGCCCGCTCAATGCTCCAGTGGTTTGTCATGAGATTTTGCAAGCAATTGTTGTACCTGGGACCAAAATCCAGCTCGCGTCCCTTTTCTTCGACAGCGTCCTCGAGCTTCGCTTCCTTCATCAAGCGGAGCAGGTATGGCTTGTGATGGGACGCGCGCGGCTTCACACTCGCCGCCGATCTGTTGCAGAACTCTGCGATGCCCTCCCGGTCCGCCAGGATCCACGACTCGATGCACTGGTCGACAATCCGAATGAGCAGATCGGGCGACTCACCCGGAGTTTTCGAGGAGAGCATCGAACGCACCGCCACAGGACAACCACCCTCGTCACAGTCAAGATCGCGGAAGATGACATACGGAATAAACCGAGCGGCCTCCCAGTACTCCTTGATATCCCTGTCGATCACGCCCTTGCCGTTGGCCCACGTAACTCTAAATTCACTGTCGGCCCAGCCCGCCGCACGCATCAGGGCGTTGATGACCGGTTCGTCTGTCTCTCCCTCGACGATGACCTGGGCGAAGACGTAACCCTCCATCTCTTACAAGGTTCCCAGCGGAATCGTGCGACCGTTGACAGCATCGATGCCCTGCGACTTGGGCAGGCGAGCGCTAACGACGGCTTTGATGCGCGGGTCGTTCGACTGCGAGAGCAGTTCACCCGTCGTCTCTCCGTTCTCCGAACGCAACATCAGGACCTGGCTGGGGAGCACCAGCTCGGAGTCAATGAGTTCCGGCGAGTGGGTGCTGATGACCATCTGTACGTCGCGGTTCATGGCGACCTCTGCCAGGAGCGAGGGGAGCGATCGGACGACGGAGGCCTGCAGGAAGGTTTCTGGTTCTTCGATGAGGACGATGCTCGTGTCGCGCGGTAGCGTCTCCAGGTCGAAGAGCAGGCCGAGCAGGCGCAGTGTTCCTTCGGAGAATTGCTCGTGCGAGTAGACGCCGGTCGCACCGCGCACGGGAGTATCGCTGTAGAACACGAGCTCTGTGCCGAGTCCCATGCGCTGGTAGGACAGGTTCGGGATCTCCGGAACTACCGCGGCCATGATCGGGCGAATGCGGTCAACCACGGCATCCAGCTGCTGATCCGAAAAGCGCCCCGCGTGCTGGAAGAAGCCGGTCCCGTGGTCGGGATCGTAGTGATCCGAGCGCTCGAGCATCTTCTTGGGATTCGGGTGGATGTAGCGGATACCTGCAAGCATCTGGCGAACGCGTTCACGCAATTCCTGCCTAGGCTGAACGACGTATCCCTCATGGGCGAAGCAAGTATCGTCATCGGGCAAAGCAAAATAAATTCCGTTTTTAACCCGTGCTTGCTCATCTGTTTTCACTATTGCTTTGGGTTCAACAGCAAAAGACTGGCTATCAATATCGATTCCTCGTCCCCTCATGGGAGCAAAGGAATACATCGGAAACTGCGGTTCCCGATAATACACTACTTCTTCTTCCAGCCGCGACGAAGCATCCGAAGAATCGTGTCGAAGGGATAGAGTGCAAGTCAACAAATTCTCCGCAGATTCGAGAGCGACTCCGAAAGACACTTTCTCCGTACCGGAACGGAAGTACCGTTCCGGGCCGCCCAGATCCTCCGAGGCAGCCGCCAGTCCACGCCGCGCGATGTCACCCAGAAAACGTAGGGCTGCCAGCAGGTTGGTCTTGCCAGAGGAGTTGGGGCCGACGACGAAGAGGCGCGAGGACAGGTCGAACTCGATGTGGGCGAAGTTGCGCCAGTTCGTGATGGCGATGTGCGTCAGCTTCACGTCTCGTCCTTTCGTTGCCAGACCGGGTGCCTCTCCAGTGTCCCACGGGGTGGGGGCACTGTCAGGACCACCACACGTTGTTCTTCTTGATTTCCCCGCGGGTCCACTTCAGGTCAGTCGCGATTCCCTTCTTGACTTCCGTCGTGGCGGTGCCGATTGCGGGCTGGGGCAGGTCAGCCAGGTCCGAGCGCCAGCCGTAGGCAAGCTTGAGGCGATTGATGCGCACGCCGTCGTCCAGGTCCAGGTGGATACGGCGCTGAGCGAGGGGCTGCAGAACCGAGTCGATAAAGCCCTGAACCTCCGCGACCTTCGCGTCGATCTCCGAGCGCTTCTTGTCAATGCGGGCGCGCTCGCGATTGGCCTTCCTATCGTCGCCAGTCACGGCGTCGCGCTCACGCCCGACAGCCTCCGATTCGGCCTTGAGCCGATCGACGAAGGGAGCCGCGTACTTGGTGAGCACCTGGCCAACCGTGTCGGGCGTGTAGCGGTGCAGGTAGATGAGCGCCCGAAACGTACCCTTAGGTGACTCGAGGGACCAGTACACGGGGCGGCCACTGTAGTCCTTCTGGTGGTCGGCGGCGAAGGACTTTGCCATGTAGTCCTCGAGCGCCTGCCCGGGGTCGGCGGGGATCACCGGTGGGACGAACTCGGCCGTGTTGCTGCTGTTCTTGACGGCCAGGCAGCGGGTCAGGAATTCAATGTTGTCGCCGAGGTCGGCGGCACCGAAGACAACACGCAGCACGGCCTTCACGCGGCGCGAGGCATCGTCGTCAAAAGCACCGCCGGTGACGGGGATGATGCCGTCGTCGTCGGGCTGTAGGCGGGGCTCGGCCACGCGGTCTCGGAACTCGTCGAGAGTCGGGGCCTGGTCGGCCAGCACGAGACCGGGAATGTCGACGCTGTAGCGGCCCATCGTAACGCCGATGGCCCATGAGATGAGCTCTCGCGCGCTGCGCTGGTAGTGCCGCCAGCGATACTCCTCCTCATTGGGTTCGGGTACACCCTTCGTGGGAGCGAAGGCGAACCGCGGGTTGTAGGTGAGGGAGACGCGCGAGAGGGGGACATCGACCTCCACCTCATCCGCGAGGCCATACACGTCAGCCCAGTAGCGGTTGTTCTCCGTCTCCAGGCGTCGCGCTTCGTCTGCGGTCTCGCAGCTGCGACAGTACCAGTCGTCGAAGGCGTCCTGGAGCAGCGAATACCCGCCGCGCAGGTAGGGCGGCCGGGCGAAGTCCCACGAGGTCTCGCGAGCATCCCAGTCAGCGCGGAAGATCTCGATCAAGCGCTCGACACCCGCCGAATCAAATGAGTCGGGTTCGATCCACGGCAGATTCTTCACCTGGCCAACTTCGAAGTGTGTTCCAGGTGCCATAACAGCAAGGAATTTCGTCGAAATTATCGAGTTGGTCATTGAAGCAATTTCGAGCAGTTTGTCTCTTCCAGCAACGATGACAGGACCGACATCATTCGGAGTAGTCCCCTCACCAAAGAAACGAACCGAGAGCTCACCCGATGAAACCCGCGACCAGGAAACACAGGGCCGGAAGTAGCAATCCGGATTACGAATCACAGATCGCGGCCTGAAGTCCCAGAGCTCGCGTCCGTCCCCCTCCCAGTTGATGACGTAGTCCTGGTTGCCCCACCACTTGCGGAACTCGCCGCCCTTGTTGTGCGGGAACCAGCGTGCGCCACTCGCCTTGGCGTCCTCACGGTCGCGGGCGCGCATGTACGAGCGATCGGCACTCACCTCGAACCACTGACGCAGGAAGCGCTCGTTATCTGCGGTTGCGAGCCCCTGCTTCGCGGGCGCAATCTCCCCCAGCGGAGTCCCCACCGAAAAGACCTTGAGCATCTGCCGACTCGCCCAATACACGACGGGTCGCCCCGGGATAACCGCAAGCGCAGCCACAGATGTCTCGAAACGCACCGTGTGATCGTTATTCGCAGCCGCCTCGCGGAGCAACTGGGCTTTCTCCACTTCGTTGCGCCCACCCACTAGGCGAAGGTACACACCGACACGATCAGCATCACAGCTCGCATTCGTCGTCGTGAATGCAGTCGTTTGGACAACCTCTCCCCCGATCGAGTCGAAGGCCCGCGTACCAAGGTGAGCCATCGAGTCGATGCTCATAGCGGACAACATCCACGGCCGCATTTCTCGATACGAGTCCAGGAACATCCACGCATGCATCGTGATCATGCCGATCGCACCACGACGCTGAACCAAGGAGACAGCACGCTCGATAAACATCGTGCACAGGTCTGTGGAACTGCGCTTGTAGTGTTTGTTCGCGAACCGCTTAAGCAGATCTTTCACCTTCTTCGTGCCGAGGTACGGCGGGTTCGCGATCAGGGTCGTGTAGCGGCCGTCCTCGAGGATCTCGCACATGTCGGCGGCGCGCAGCCACTCCTCACTGTCCGCACCCACCAGCACCTGCTGCCTCTCCCCGGCGTCGATACGGCGAGCGATCTCGCGGAACAGGGCGGAGGCGCCCGCGGGCACACGGATGAGGGACCCGTAGGTGTCGGCATCGAGCAACTGCTCGATCAGCCGGGAGACACCGAGGGAGACTCCGTCCCCGGAGGCCTCCGCGATCTCTGCGGGGCTCAGCTCATCGAGTACCACGGACTTAACGTGAACAATCCTGGGCCCCCGCCACAAGGTCTCGATGCCCCGCTGGCTCTCGCGTTCGATGCGCTCCAGGAACCGCGCATCGTGCTCGACGGCCTTCATGGTCAGGGCGAAGGAGGCGAGCTGCGCCGCGCGTCCGTCCACGTCCGCCCCATGGAGATTCTTCTCCAGGATCAGGCGGGCGATCCACCTGGTCGGATACCCGGCCTCGGCGTACATGTCCCACAGGACGTCGAAGGCGTAGGTGAGCATGTGCCCCGACCCGCACGCCGGGTCGATGACGCGGAAGTCCTCCGGGTCAGCGATCACCAGGCCCTGGTCCTCCTGGCCCTCGGCAGGGGTCACCAGATACTCGAATTTCTCCCGGAGCGCCGAGTCCGGGTGGGCGCGCAGCCACTGCATCCCCAGCGTGTTCTCCACCAGGTAGCGCACCACCCAGTGCGGTGTGAACAGCTGCGTGACGGGAGCCAACGTGTTCTTATCGATCTTGTCCTTCGACTCGTTAATCTCCCGCTTACGGGCGGCGATGTAGAACTGGTAGAGCCAGCCGATCACCTCAACGTCCATGCGCCCAGACTCATCGGGACCGATCGCCGCCACGATATCGGCACGCACAGACTCACCAGCCGACAGCAGGTCCGTCGGCGGAACCAGGTTCGTCCAGTCGTCCACCTCGGGGAATACGCCCGGCATGACCTGGTGCCAGGCGGCAAAATACTCGCGGAGCAGCAGGACATATGCGTCAAGATCCTGATTATGGAAGAGCAACTGCGCTGCCCGCGCTTGCGCGTCCTCTCCGATGCGCCGGTCGAAGTCATCCCCGCGGGCGCGCTGCACGCACTCGGGTACACCCGTGCCAGATCCCTCAGCCGGGGTGACGACTCCGTAGTCACCCGAGATCCCCATCGCGTCCATGTAGCGCAGGGCCGTCAGGCGATTGAACCACGAGTAGGCGGCCACTTTCGCGGCACCCAGCACCCGGTTACCACCGGCCTCGGCGTGATCTTTAACAGCCTGAGTCAGGCGCGCACGGTCGGCATAATCCAGAAGCGGATCGGCCATCTTGCGCTCGATCGCCGCCACGGACATCTCGATGAGGCGCTCGCGCGACGCGGTCGCCAGTAACTCCAGCGCTGAGGTGTTCATTACCTACTCCTTCAGGGGCGCAGCTGCTTGCCGTCGTTCACAGCCGTGAGCATCTGCTCGCGAACGCGCTCGACGTACTCGTTGACCTGATCCGGCGTCGACAGGAGACCGTTCGTCTTCGGCAACAGATCCGCCAGGCGCACGATCATCGGCCTCGGGACCGGCGCCGTCACCTCGTCCGCGTCCGCTCGCTCCGCAGGCCTCGCCGACGCGATCAATGCGGCGTAGAGGTCGTCCACACGCCGATCCAGCTGACGGCCGATTTCCTCCGCGTGACCGGGCTTCGACACCCGATTTACTGCGTCGCAGAGCCGCTCCATCTCCGCATCCACCCTCAGCCGGGCACCCTGCGACGCGGCCTTGAACTCGGAGGATCCGCGAATACCCACCACGGCCTCGTCGATGCGTCGCAGCACCTTGTCGCGCTGCGCCTGCACCAGCGCGCTCCGCGCCGCGTCGATACGCCGAACCAGCGGAGCGATCTCATGCGTGCGCACGTACAGCCTTCGGTCCTCCGCGAGCTTCCGAAGCTCATCGATCGCCTGCTTGCCGTTCTCCGTGAGCTCGAAGAACGACAGGCTGTCCGCGTCCGCCAACGCGTCGCGGAGTTCCTGCTCGCGCCCCTCCACAAACTCCCGGTAGGGCATGAGGAACTCGTCGACGATCTCAATCAGATCGTCGAATCTATCGCGAATCTGCGGGGCAAGCATCTCCTCTTCGGTGTGCTGCGTGGTTGTGAGCGGTGTCAGCAGGTCGATGGCCTCCGCGACCTCGTCATCAAAGCTGTACCAGTCGGACCTGTATCCCTTGAGCAGCTTCACCCACTCGGCCGCCTTGCCCTCAACCGCGCGGACGCGCGAAGGGCCATCCTGCGGGGACTCACCGGGGACAAACTGGCCGACAAAACGCTGGAAATCCGCGAGCGCGGCACGATCCAGGTGCTTCTTTTTCTGCAACAGCACACGCCCCTGGCGGTTCACGTCGCGCAAAGCCCCCTCCAGCTCCGTACGAGCGAGAGGCCTGTCGTTCTCAAGTGCTTCAAGCAGCTCCAGGCGAAGGGCCATCGCCACGATGGCCAGGACCGCATTCTTGTCCCAGCCAAAGGGGGCTTGACCGTAATACTCGATCGCGTTCTTCACGAACACGTTTTGACCATTGAGCACACGCGTCTGCTCCACCCACTGCACACACTCGCCCGCCAGACGCTGCGCGATGTCTACGCCCGGGTCGACGTCCAGCGTCGAGTCCTCCTGATCGCGCAGGAAGGACGCGACCTGCCCGTCCTTGACAGTCGCCAACGGCTTTGCATCCTCGATGCGCGGGTAGACCTGCTGGGCCAAGCGCGTCAGCCCCAGCGCAATCACATCCTTTGGCTCCTCAGCTGTCCCCGTCTTCACTTCCTGCCCGTCGACGAACAGTGACGCACGCATGAGCGCGTCTTTCACGGCCTCACCGATCACTCGACGACGTTGGTCGTTGTCTTCCTTATGCGTCAGGATGATGCGCTTGCGCAGACCAGAGGCCGCGCCCGCCTGGCGCTTCACGTACTCCTCCGTCTGACAAAAGACACGCACGTCTTCGAGGATCTCGGAGCTGACGTCGAGCCCCAACGAAAGGGTGTCGCGACGGACGACGCTCTCGTGGCGGATACCCTCCTCGTCCAGGGAGGACTGCGGTGTGAACACCGAGATGACCAGCGGCTCGGCCTGCTCACGGCGCCCATCGACGAACAGAGAAACACCCATGCGCCGATTCGTTCCGGGATACACGAAGGACGTCGCGGAGGTACCGACGTGCTTTCGGATATCCGCGCGCACCAGATCCGTGACTTCACGGGACTCCACGATGATCTGACTGATTTCTCGACGAACTTCCTTTTCTTCGTTCGTCATGTACGCGTAGGTACCGTCCGCCTGACGTTGCACGTACACCTGATCCGACAGGATGTGAAGCGCACGCTTGACGCGCTCCTCCAGATCGGTCGCATCCTGATCCAGGGAACGACGCAGCAGGACCGCGATATTGCGCGGATACGCATGGAAGGAATCCACGTAGCGAACGAGCAGGAGAACCTTCAGCACACTCATCGTGAAGGGATCACTCGTGCGTGAATCATGGGCGGCGCGCCCGATATTGTCCTTCACGTCCGACTTGAGCATCGCCGCGATGCCGTCGTAGAAGCGATCGAAAGACGCGACCGTGCCCAGCTCGTCATCCGTCAGCTCCTGCGCGATCTGCTGACACACGCCCAGCAACGAACGCGCACCCACCGACGAGTGACGGCCCGTGAACAGGTCGTTATCGGACAGGCCTCGCATCGCCTGCGTGAACATCTCAAATTGGTAGTCCACGAACGGGTATTTAGCGACGAAGCTGTCCCTGGTTCGGTAGTTGTCGTACTTCTTTGTCCCCTCCGGGAAACGGAACATCGACGGGAAACCCGCGCCAAGACGCTGCCACATCGTGTCCAGCTCTTCCGCCCCCTGCTCGCTCTTCGTCAGGAGGCGGCGAGCGATCACGTCCGTGACCTCCTCGGTCGACAAGTTCACCGTGATCGCGAAGCGCCCCTGAATCTTGGAGAAGTCCTTGCTTTGGCGCTCATCCATCTGTTCCATGATCCCGCTCAGTTCCTCCTGCGAGGTCACAAACACCCAGGCGCGACCAGAGCAATGCGTCGCCAGCTGCTCAGTGATGGTCTGCAGGTTCAGCATCAGCTGCGAATCATCGCCGATGAACTGCCCGACCTCGTCGACAAAGAAGGCGATGCGCTGGTGAGGCCCCTGACGGTCAAGCCACGAGGCCACGTCCTGCGCGAAGGCCTCGGCCGACAGGTTCATCTGCTCCCGATAGCTGCGGAAGGGCTGATCCACCTGGTGACCCAGCCGGGCCAGCGCCCTCGAGACAAGCGCCTCTGAGAAGACCGTGTTGACACGCCCGACCTCCCAGGTGTGCCCAGCCTCCTCCTGGTAAGCCTCGCGGAAACGCGCCAACTCTCCACGATCCTCCAGGTCACGTTCGAGCGCGCCGACCCCTAGATCCTTCGAGTACAGGCCGCGCGCCTCAAAGTAGACCTTGTAGAAGACCTCGATCATCGCGGAGCCGCGTTCACGCGTCGACTTGTCGTCCTTCGCATCGATATTGAAGAGCACCGCGCGCGTGGGCGTATGCAGGCTCCTCTTGAGGTCCGCGATGGTCGTTTCGTCGCCTGCGACCTTCCGCTCGAAGGCGCATTCGACCTCTTCGCGGGTCAGCGGCTGACTCCCCGCCTGCTCACCGAGCAGGTAGGACAGCATCTTCAGCAGGTGCGACTTACCCGACCCAAAGAAACCCGAAATCCACACGCCATTCGACGGAGCATCGACCTGATTCCACGCATCGACGATCCGCGACAGACCCTTGCGGATCTCGCTGGTCATGACGTACTCGTCGACCTCGGAGGCGACCTTTGAGACATCATCAGCTTTGATAACACCGTCGATCGACCGGAAAATATCCTTCGCGTACAGACCCTTCATGTCCATGCGTCACACCTTTGTCTTTCAGTTCGCCGACGGTTCTAGAGTAAGTGAGAAGTCCACCAAATCAAAAGCTCGGTAGTAGTTGTCCTGGGAGATTTGATCGAAGAGGACGAGCGCCGAATGAGTGGATGGCGACTGGTGATACGACCCCGGGAAGGTCACCACCAGTGGCACGCGCCCCAGCAGGGGCTGCAGGCAGTTCAGCAGCAAATGCGTGCGCACAAGTGGAAACAGGTGGTGCACCCCCGAGAGCAGGACGGCATCTACGCTATCCTCTCCCCCGGCCTCGTCCACGGCCTCCTTAATGGCGGGCGCGAGTAATCCCTCGACATCGATCACCTTGCTCAGCGCATCCCGGAAAGTCTCCGGAGGCAACGTCTGTTCCATCGCCAACATCTGATCAAAAAAAGGAGATCCCTTCCAGATGTCAACTGCGAGCGCAAACACGTCGATATCGGCTAGACGGTAGCGCTCCTCGCGCAGGCGGCGGCGCAGCCGCGAGAGCTCCTCGTCGACAGTCGGCTCCCACTCCGGCTTATAGCGCAGGACGAAGAAAGGGACCTCGTTGCCCAGGCCCTCCATCTTCATAAAGCGCTGTGACGTGAGCACCCGGAAGGCGCAATCAAAGGTCTCCCTGAGCGAATCCAGATACGCTCCACGCTTCGACACCGACCGTACCTTCCTCTCGCGCAGCGCCCCTCACCGGGCTTCTCATACCGTACCGCAGGTTACCCACAATTCGAGCCCAATCATGGTTCCTGCGTCACAATTTCCCAAATAACTGTCAGTCGAGGACATCGAACTGGAACTGCGCGACCGGGAACGACTCCCGCATCGGCCAACCCCACGGCTGCGGAGCCGTGTTCACCAAGCGGGCAACCCCCACGGGGACCACGACCGGCAGAGCAGCCCCAGCCTCGTCGATGAAACCCACATCTCGCATGCAGCGCAGAAACACCGAGCGCACTTTCTGCCCACTCTTCACCGTCAGCGTCGACATCGCGGGGTCCACCTTGCGCTGGCGCTCCACGAAGTCATCGATGTCCGACGACGCTAGCGGAGCCTCATCAACGACCAGGCGTGGCCAGGCAACCTCGCGCGCGCACGCCGCAAACACGTAGGACTCGGTCACGAGAGCCAGCCACATGACAAGCTCCCATCCGTACTCGCGACTGGCGACGAATCGGAGGGCATCATCCTCCAGGAACGACAGATGCTTCGTCGTCGCACTCGCCAAGCGTCGCCGCGTCGACTCCGAGCCTGCGACCACCAGGTTCTGCTCGAACAGGACGTCGCTCGCCTCGCGCGCGCTCATGCCGGTGGCCATCAGCTCAGCCGCCTCAAACGTTCCCGCGTTCGTCGCGCCGCCCACCGTGATAGTCGAGGCCAGTATGCGATCCGACACGACGCCACCTCTCACGGTCTACCTCATTAAACGCGGCGGTATCCCCGCCAGGAACCCCACTATCATCGCACACGGTTGTCCCCGCGCGGACAGCCGCGCGGGGACAACACCATGATCGTTGCTAACGCTAGCTAAGCCAGGTCGGCTGCACGTAGCGGAAGAGAACGACGATCACGGCTGGCACGCAGGCAAGCAGCAGGGCGCCGAGGATATAGCGCCAGCCAGGAGAGGGAAGATGGTCGATAAGCCATGCGCTGACGCTACCCGCGCGGCCCGTTGCAAGTCGGCGCTCACAAAACTCTCGAATCATCATGCCGAGAACATAAAAGCAAAGCACCGCCGTCGCGAGCATCGCCACGAAAACAACCGAAACATAACGGAAGGCATTCTCAGCACTGAGCAAATCGAAGGCATCAGCGAACGGTACCAGTTTCTCGTCTCCGGCAACTTCAGACAGCATCCGACTCAGATCCGGCATGGACAGTCCGGATTTTCCCGTAGACAAGGTGAAGCACGACCAGTAGGTCACATAGGTAGACATCACCGCGAAAGTACTTGCAACGATGGAGGAGCCCAGAGTCTTCGACAGGTGCCTACACCGCAGGGACAGCCCTGCGGTCAGCAATGACATCGTCATCAGAAACACAGAAGTGATCACGAGAAAACTCACCAGAATCTCGTAGTACCTCAAAAGGAAAATCGCGATGACAACAAAGGCAACAAAGCCGATCCCCAGGTACAGCCACATGTCCCCATCGCTATCTGCACTCCCCCGCCTGCTCTCACCGGCGACATTCACATGCACAGAGTTGTCATCGCCAATATGGGCATAGTTCCCATCTCCAGCAACCGTGATGACGTCACCATTCGCAGCCATCACCTGTTGGGTTACGGTGCCCCCAAATGATTCGGTAGGTCCCAAAGCCATCGAGCCATCCGGTACCAGTCTCGCCAGAATGATCCCGGAGAGAACACCGGACACAACACCAATCACAAGTTCAACAATCCAAGACACGATATTTCCCTTCACATCAATCGCGGTCTTCACCGACAGCTCCTCACTGTCAAGCAGAGAGTATGCGTAGCCATGCACATCTACGTACGCACGTCAAACGCCGTGCTTGTACTCGCTGATCAGCGAGGAGATACTCACGACCGAAATCAGGAATTCCATCCCCTCCGCACATTTGTGCGTTTTCGGAAATTTGGGTGGAGGATTTGCGTGATGGTTGCGCAGCATTGTTGGTGTTTCGTGTCGGTTCTGTGCGTACCCTGATGAGAAAGGACGCGCCCCCAACGTTGGGAGCGCCGGAGGACACCTCACCGTGGAGGCGCACACACCATGAAGGTCCCATCCCTATCCGAGCGACCCGACACAGAGGAAGAAGAGCAAGCATTCCTTGCCTCGCCATCGCGCAGCAAGAAGCGCACTTTGGCAGATAGACAAGCGGCACTGCGCCCACGGACAATCGGTATTGGGCTCACTGTGCTGGTGGCTGTGGCAGCCGTTGCTGCCTACAGGCTGGCCGCGGGCATTGACTGATGGAACGAACCCAGCGCTGCCGCGACACCCACTGTGCACCCCGCGCCCATGCCGTCAGCGTCGAGCAAGCCTGCCATGTCCGGCGGCTACGCGATCGGCCCCGACGGAGTCCTCGTGCGCCCAGCCGAGTTTGCAGCAGACACGTACACAAAGCCGGAACTCCCCGAGGCACCCAAAGAAAACAGTGAAGCTGCACACCCCAGCGATGGACCAGTACGAGCACAATCCGATCCGCTGGTGGGAAACCAGCCGCGCGACCATCGGGGAGGTGCTCTCCAAACTCTCGCAGCCAGACCGCAGCCACATCGCAGCCATCGGCATCACCCACCAGCGCGAATCATTCGCCCCCTTCGACAAGGACGGCCGACCGCTCCGAAACGGCATCCTGTGGCTCGACGGCCGCGCCACCGAGCAAATCCGGCGCTACGGCAGCGAACACATCCACGAGCTCTCCGGAAAGCCAGCCGGCGTCACCCCCGCCATCTACAAGATGGCCTGGGTCAAGGAACACGAACCCGAGATCTTTGCTGACGCCTACAAGGTGATGGATGTTCACGGCTACGTCGCCTGGATGCTCACCGGACGCCCCGTGAGCTCGCAGGCCGCGGCGGACTCCCTCGGCCTCTTCGATATCCAGAAGCGCGACTGGTCCGACGAACTCCTCGACATTGCGGGCGTTTCCCGCGAACAGATGGCAGACCTCGTCGAACCCTCCTACGACGAGATGGGCATGCTACGCACAGAACTCGCCGAGGAGTTGGGTATCGCCGAAGTGCCCGTCATCGCCGGCCTCGGCGACGGACAGGCAGCCGGCATCGGAGCCGCCGCCGTCGATCCCGAGATCGGATTCCTCAACCTCGGCACCGCCGTCAACGCGGGCGTCGACTCGCCGGTCTACAGGTACGACAAGGTCTTCCGCACCCACGTCTCCGGCATCCCCGGCAACTACGTGTTCGAGGTCCTCCAGTCCTCCGGCTCCTACCTGGCCGGTTGGTTCCGTGAAACCCTCAGCGATCCGAAGCTCCTCGGCGCACCCGACCCCGCCCTCGACGAGGCCGCGAGCCTCATTCCCCCGGGCTGCGAAGGCCTCGTGACACTCCCCTACTGGAACGCCGTCCAATCCCCCCACTGGGACTCCGTCGCCCGAGGCGCCGTGGTCGGCTGGCGCGGCACCCACTCTCGCGCCCACATGTACCGCTCCATCCTCGAATCCATCGGATTTGAAATGCGGTACAACCTCGACTCGATCGAGGCGGGCACCGGCGTGAAGCTCACCGGACTGCGCGCGATGGGTGGCGGCACGCGCTCCCTCCTGTGGCGCCAGATCATGGCGGACACGACCGCGCTACCCATCACCGTGTGCACTCAGGACGAGATCTCCGCGCTCGGTGCAGCCGTCCTCGCCATGGCCTCGACGGGCATCTACGGCGAGCATGACGTCGCCGCCACCGCAAAGAAGATGGCGCAATACGGCGAAACAATCGAACCCGACATGGAGAAGCACGAGCAGTACTGCGACGTCGCCAAGGTCCAGCGCAAGCTCTACCCGAAGCTGAAGGACGTCTTCGAGGACCTCTACGAGCTCTCCCGCAAGGCCCCCTCGACGAAGCCCGAATCGCCGAAGGCAGAACTCTAGGAATCGCAAGGAGAAACAATGTCTACCATTACCGTCCTTGGTGCCGGAGCGATGGGCTCCGCCATTTGCACGCCGCTCGCGGACGCCGGCTGGGACGTGCGGCTGTGGGGAACGTGGCTCGACGATCACCTCCTCGACGCAATCGAGCGAGGCGAGAACCACCCGCGCACCAACCAGCCGTTCGCACAGGGCGTCACCCTCTACCGCTCCTCCGAACTCGACGAGGCCCTGGAAGGCGCGGATTCCGTCATCGTTTCCGTGGCCTCCGTCGGCGTCGATCAGGTCGTGAAAATGGCGCTGCCCGGCATCGTCAAAGCCGATGCACTCATGGTGACCTCCAAGGGATTCCTTGAGTTCGACAACGGCGACGTGCTCTTGCTGCCCGACTCGATCCGACGCATCGCGGCAAACGAGGGATAGACAACCTGCCCCCGATCATCGCCGTCGCGGGTCCCGTTAAGGCGAACGAATGCGCGGCACGGGAACCCACCGCAACGATCTTTGGGTGCAAGGACCTCGACGTTGCCATCAAGTACGCGCGCGCAATTCGCACCGACAACTACGCCATCGAGGCCACCGACGACGAGACCGGCGTGGAAATCTGCGCTCCCATGAAGAACGTCTTCGCGATCGCGCTCGGCATCGCTGACGGCCTCCAGGAGAAGACCGGCGTCCCGCACCACAACCTCAAGGCGGCCACATTTAACGAGGCCGTGAGGGAGATGTCGATCCTCGGTACCTCGCAGGGTGCCAACGCAATGACCGCATTCGGCCTCCCGGGTGTCGGCGACCTCGAGGTGACGGGGCTGTCCGGGCGCAACAAGTTCTACGGCGTGCCCATCGGGCGCGGCGAAGGGCCGAAGGAAGCGCTCGAAGAGATGGCTCGCCTGGAACAGACTGTCGAAGGCGTTCCTGCGGCCGGTTTGGCGCTCAAGTTCGTCGAACAGCACGCCCCTGAGCTTCGCTATCAGCTGCCGCTCATGAATACCGTCATCGACGTTCTCTCCGGCCAGGTCGAGGACGTCAAGAACAGGATCGGGCAGGCGGTGTTACCCGCGCGACCGTGATCGTGGCTCCTCCTCGTATGCAGCCATCTGTGGCCACATTGTCGAGGCCTCCGTTGGGTGCCCACCCACTGTCCACTCAGCGGGTGGCAGGTGCCGCATCGAGGGGGTGAGCGACTCTTGGTGGGGTCGGCGATGACCGAAAAACTCGGCGTCGCCGACCCCACAGCACGTCAGTAACCGGTCACTTGGCGCCCGCAGCGTCCTTTTCGAAGCCGATCTGCCAAAACCCCATATCGAGGAGTTTCATCTGCGGATAGATGAGGTCGTCAGTCCGCATTCCGCGCCGCGCTTCCTCGAGGCGGTCGTTGTGCTCCTCGTAGAACTTCGCGAGCTTGCGCACAGACTCCAGGCTGTATTCCTGCGTTGTCACCTTGTGTTTCTTGATGCCGTCGACGAAGAATCTGTCATACGCGGGCACACAGCCGAGCGTTCCCATGAGGATTTTCGTGATGAGGACCGGTGACACTGGGCTGTCGACCTCACGCTCTGCGACCTGGTCACGGATCGGCCGGAAATAGGGCTCTTCAGAGTTGAGTGTGGGTGACCGGGTGTTGGTCGGGGGTTGCGGGTAGAGGTCGAGGTCCTTAATGATGAGCGGACTTCAACCCCCGCTGTCGTCAAGGACCTCTACAATGGCTCACCTACCTGTTGCTGTCCCCTTTCGCTTGCCCGCTTCAAGCGGTGTGATCTGCTCGTCGACGTGAAGGGCTTCCACCCGATCGCTATCACTCAGCGCGAATACAGCGTGGTCTTGTAGATCAAGTCTTGCCGCCAGGTGGTGGGGTGCCCTTCGTGCGGGGTGATCACACAAGGGCATGGCACGCTACTGGCAGAGGTCTTTGACGCGCCCTTGAGCCGGGGTCCCGGTGCGGATCCGGTGGCGCAATACGGCGCTGGATATGCTGCGAACGCACCTGCCAGACGGTGACGTTCCTGGAGCATAGCGAGAAGGTGTGCACACCCCGGGCGCGTTTGGGTGTGCGGGCGATCCGCTGGGCGATCCGACAGTTGCGCTTCGAGGGAGCCATCATTGCAGGATTGGCTCGCCAGTGAGGAACCACGTGGAACACCGTGTGGTCCCATATCAAGCCGTGCCTGCACGCATCTGGTTCATCGACGACATCATCCCAGCCGGGATCTAAACGTTACGCGACTTCTTAAATGATTCAGTTCCGTAGAATGCCATTTGCCTCTCACCCCACCAGGTGAGAAATTTTTGAGCGGATTCGCCATTGTGTTCAATGTCAAATGCGCTGTCGAATGAGGCGATGACTCCGTTGGTTGCTTCGGCAAGAGCTGCTGCAACCAGCCCGTACCCTGTCGATGCAACAGCAGGGCCGCCCAAGTTTCGGTATTCATACCAGTAATGATCTTGACGAAGTACCTTTGTTAGCTGCTCGGGTGGCAGTAGATCCTCAAACTCCTCAACAATGCTCCACAGTCCAAGATGTTCTGGTTTTGAGGTGAACGGATAAACGAGATCTTCTTCAGTGATCCGATCATCATCCTCGACAGCGAAACAACTAGGCCAAGAGGTGGAGTCCCACTCGCCGTTAATCCAGTAGCCAAAGCCAAGTTCCATACCTGGTTCCCAGGCCAAACTTTCATCAACGAAGCGGAGCTGCGAGCCCCCCGCAGGGGGGTAGAACGCCTTGACTTCGATCCGAGAGCCGACTCCGTGTCTGTCAAGGAGCTGCTGGAAAAGCTCCTGTGTGCGGGCGCGTGTCTGCTCCACGAGCGGCATGAAGCTCGTTGTCGGATAGACGTCGATGGTCGTTGACATACCCCAACTCTACAGCCCGAATGAGCGTGAACACAGGAGGAAATTCCCATGGCTGACTCATCTTTTGGGGCTCTTCATAATTGGGGGTGTAGTTGGGGCCTGAATCCTCCTGTCTCGAGGAGTGCTCGGCTCGGCGTTTGAGTGTCCTGCCCAGTGTGACGATCTCCGTGAGGGAGCTAGGGATGCCCGCGTCGCTGAGACAGGCTATTTCGGCTTGCATCAGGGCCTTGCCCGCAATCGTGTCGGGCGCACGGTAGGCGTCGATGATGTTCTGGTAGACGCTCCAGGTGACCTCGAGTGCGACGTGGCAATCGCTAGCGAACAGGTCGAGTATGCGGTGTTGCTGACGCAGCGTCAGTAGGCATGAGCGGGTGTGGAGCATACCGCGGACCTTGTACAGGGAAACCGTGGCACGCCCGCGCCGATGGTGAAGTTCTTGCTCGGTGCGACTGCGACACTCATCGAGAGCATCCCCGGCCAGGTGCACGACGTGGAAGGGATCCATGACCACCCTCGCGCCGGGGAGTTCTTCGGCAGCGGCGCTCGTAAAGCCGGTGAATCCATCCATCGCGACGATCTCAATGTGCTGACCCGTCACCTCCAACCCCAGGCCGTCCAGACGCGTGAAAGCGCTCAGATCAGGGCGATCAAAGACAGTATTGGACATGTCGAGGTCTGTCAGATGGACGGTGTCGGAACCCCCATCATCGAAAGACCTCGACCCCTACCCGGCCACGACACGCCCAACCCCGCCCACAACACCTACACCCTCAAATGCGAAGAGCCGCTATACCTCGGGTATCGACGTACTCTGACACTGACCTCTAGAGGGCTATCTTGCGCTCCCGGCATCTTTCTCGAACCCGATCTGCCAAAACCCCATGTCGAGCAGCTTCATCTGCGGATAGGTGAGGTCGTCAGTCCGCATTCCACGCCGCGCTTCCTCGAGGCGGCCGTTGTGCTCCTCGTAGAAGTCCACGAGCTTGAGGAGGGAATTCCGGCTGTACTCCTGCGTCGTCACCTTGTATTTCTTGATGCCGTCGACGAAGAACCTGTCGTACGCGGGCACGCACCCGAGCGTTCCCATGAGGATCTTCGTGATGAGAACCGGCGACACAGAAGACGGAACCTTACGCCCTGCAACCTCATCGCGTATCGGCCCGAAATGCTCGGCGATGTCGGCGCACAGCTTCTCGAGACTGTCCTGAACCTCAGACTCCCGCAGATCCGCGCACGCGACCCCAAACAGGCAGTCATATTCGGGTTTCAGGACCTTCTCGACGATGGGCGACAGCACCTTGTAGTCCTTCTGAAGGAGGAAGGACGAACCCCGATACATCCCCCAGCTCGCCAGGTAGAAAGCGAGGTGCAGGCTCAAATAGTCATAGTCCGGGG